>Ga0209634_1002864_pt1 | contig 11933 bp, 5 predicted proteins | sample LinPmetageLP40_FD_184043 | JGI IMG/M metagenome (GOLD analysis project Ga0209634, IMG submission 184043) | Marine viral communities from the Pacific Ocean - LP-40 (SPAdes) (version 2) | ecosystem: Environmental > Aquatic > Marine > Oceanic | place: Pacific Ocean | collected 2010-08-26 | reverse complement strand
AAGCATGCATTAACACAATTTTAATTCAATAATTTATGAAAAATATTGCCGTAATCGGTTCTGGAACCATGGGAAATGGTATCGCTCACGTCTTTGCTCAGAGCAACTATAAAGTATCATTGATCGACATATCTCAGGACGCGCTAGATCGCGCTTTGGCAACAATCGCTAAGAACTTGGATCGCCTGATCAAGAAGGAAAAAATCACAGAAGCTGACAAACAAAATACTCTTGGAAACATCACCACATTTACTTCGATGAAGGATGGCGTAAAAGGTGTTGATTTGGCTGTAGAAGCTGCTACTGAGAATGTAGACTTGAAATTGAGCATATTCAAAGACCTAGACGAGGCTTGCGATGGCAATACCATTTTAGCCACAAATACCTCCTCCATTTCAATTACGCAGATTGCAGCAGTTACTAGTCGGCCTGAAAAGGTGATCGGTATGCACTTCATGAATCCAGTACCAGTGATGAAACTGATAGAGGTCATCAGAGGGTACAATACTTCTGATGAGGTGACTAACCAGATCATGGAGATGTCCAGGGGATTGGGAAAAGCACCTGTTGAAGTCAATGACTATCCCGGGTTCATTGCCAATCGCATATTAATGCCAATGATCAATGAAGCCATTCATTCACTTTACGAGGGTGTAGCTGGAGTAGATGAAATAGATACGGTAATGAAACTTGGAATGGCGCACCCTATGGGGCCGCTACAGCTTGCGGATTTCATTGGGTTGGATGTTTGCCTTTCGATACTGAATGTATTACATGCTGGTTTTGGTAACCCAAAATATGCGCCATGTCCATTACTAGTTAACATGGTGACAGCAGGACATAAAGGTGTGAAATCTGGAAACGGATTCTATTCTTGGGGGCATGGCACTAAAGACCTGATCGTCTCCGATCAGTTCAAGAAGTAATTAGACACTCAATGTATTAAGAAAAAGACCTAATTAATTCAGGTCTTTTTCATTACTCCAAATTCTTCCTTCTTAGTCAAAATAATCCCGAGGAGGAACAATAAAAAGACTAAAGCTGACAACAAACGCATCTGTTAGAGAGTTGTCGATAATTATGCTAGAATCAATGTTTGCCGAATTAGCCAGGTCAAAGCTAATGTTTTTGCGGTATCCACTTTCCACCCCCACCCACAGCCAGTCGTGTATCTCTCTTTCCCAAATCAGTAATAATCTAACTTCGGATTTATCGAGATATATAAGGTCTGATTGATCACTATCCAGATATAAGCTGAAATTGGCACCACTCAATTCTGCAGATAGATATACATAATTCTTTTGGTCTGTTGTATTATACCGGAGTTTCGCATACGCTGGAAGAATTGATTCGATTCCCCAATGCTGATTGAACGTCTTGTTATATGAAAATATTGGAAATATTGATCTCTTACCAAAATTATAACTCAATGCCGCTCCAACTCCATAGGACAGATAGTCATTCCTTTTCCAGCCAATTAGTGGAGCTATTGAAAACTTAAGAAAATCACTTTTGTCCCCTCCAAAAATCTCTGATGTATAGTCCCCATTAAGTGCTCCTCTTGCCCGAAGAATATAGAAGATGTCTCCCCGCGTTGGCTTTACAATAACCAAATCACCGCGAAGTCTTTTTAAAGATCTGTCTTCAAGGTTTTGATGAAAAGGTAAAGTAAGAGAGGTCGGATTCTCGAATTGAAATTCCTCTACAAAATATGATAACCCAAGCGCCATTATAAAATTCTGCTCTCTAACAACTGGAGCCCTCACTTTAAACTCCCATCTTCGATTGCGACTAATGTAAGACTCAGTAATCGTGCCTGTGCTTATTTCTTTAGATTTTATTCTATAATCCTTGAGTAACTCTCTCTTAATAATTAAACCTTTTGACCTAGGTACTCCTAGTATTCCAGGAATACAAAACGCAGTATCTAAATCGCTTTTTATGACCTTTTGAGCATACCCAATTGTTAAGTTCACTAACACCAAAATCAATATGACAAACCTTTCTCTCATCTCAAATCAATCTTGGTAGGTTAAACAATAAGCAACTTCACTAAAAGAAGAACCCAAATCGGATGAATAACGCACTTTCATCATCATTCGACAGAGTGTACTCGGCCGCAATCACAGCACTTCCTAGTGGTGCTATCCAGACTCCTGCTCCGTAGCCTCTATGCCAGGTCTCTTTACTATTGTCGATCAATGCGACATCTTCTTGATCAGTCCAGACTCTCCCGATATCATGAATCAAAGTAATCCCCAAACTTCCTGGAAATAAAGGCGTTTTGTATTCTTTCAACTTTATCCTCACATCGGTGTTTTGATAAAAGGTTTCGTCACCAGCAAACCTTGTCCTTCTATAACCACGTAAAGTGCTTAGCCCACCAAGTCTAGGTGCCTGATAAAACTCAAAATCACCGAAGTTTGCTTGCCCTCCTACACGGATCGCAACTGTAGTTTGTAATGAACCTTGGAAAGTGAAATAGGTAGACAAATTAGAGCTTAAGCTTTGATATTTATTTTTCTCGTCATCACTTTGTGCAACTAACTTTCCATCTACATTCCATACCAATCCACGTTTTGGAAAACCTTTGGAATCCCTTGAATCCAAGGAGTACCCTGCTGTGGTAGCTAAATAACTCCTTCTTCTATCTAGTAGCTGAGATGCTGTACCATCCTCTCTACCGATCAAAGTTGGATATCCAACGATGAAACGATTAGCTTCGCTTTCATTTTCATCATCCTTGATCCTCACAGAACGATAATATCCTCCAATCTTCAAAGAATGAATATCTCCAAAAACTCTACGTATCTCGGGCTTAACAATCCACTGCCCATACCTTGCTCTATAGTATTGAGCGTCTTCTTCACGGGCGTCTTCATCCAGCATTGTTTTATTGCCATATCCATAAAAGAAATCTGCAAGACTAGGTTCAAATACATCTAACTCATACAAGAAATCCCATTTTCCTATAAACTGGTTATATTCCGCCTTGTACTTGAAGTTAAATGACGATGACCTTGGTGCTATGGCGGTCACAAGCGTATGCCTCTGTGCATAAGGAGTCTTTCTGAATTTCTGCTTGATGAAAGTAAATCCCCCACCTATGAAAACTCCATCGTCAGCATTGAAACCTCCTGTAAGGAGAGGCATCAATATATTATATTTAAATTCGTGCCTATCGTAGAGATTGATATCATCATTCTTATCCGAAGTCCTATCTCTCAACTCGCCTTCGCTCTTGATGATTGTTTTCTTTTTCTTATCGTAAACAATGTTCTTCCTGACTAGACCAAATACTTTTGATTGATCGTCAATAAGGTCTTCCCCTTTACCTCCTATCATTCTCACCAATGGCCCCTTTTTCACCTTCCCCGTGACAACAAATTGATCGTTATCTCCCAATCCATAGAGCCTTATTTCTTCGGTTTCATCAGTTTTAAAAACACGGCTATACGCCAAGAATTTGATATCCCCTGAATTTTCTTTGATTCTGTACATCTTGACCTCCGTCTCGCGGTCATTGAGCCTATTCACTTCAAAACGCTCAGCCTTTTTACTTCCAAGGATACTAACCGTGCGTGCTAAAAATAAATAGTGTTGTTTGGCATATATATGGAGATCATCTCTTCTTTTCTTGAGTTTGCGAACTATGTTATCTCCATTAATCGCATAAATCTCTTTCGGTAAACGATTGATTGATGATTCAATGACCTCATCGGTAATACGCTGTTGGAGATCCGCAGCCATAGCCTCCCATACCTCTAGTGTAGATTCTACGAGGAAGGTACGATCAAAATGCCGCGCATTGAATTCCAATCCTGACACATCACTAATCTCATCATGAAAGCCTTGGAATTTTGGAATTCCCCACTTATGTGAGCCTCCACGAATTAAGCTACCATCGGACAAGAAGAAGGCTTGATCTCTATCTCGTGGTATCGGCTCATAATATTTGTGATCGTTTTCAGTGGATCCTGTAGTTTTTTCTTTGACCTTCTCGGGTATATTCTCCTCACCAACTTCCGAGACTTTAAATTCTGCAAATCTCCATTGGTCGTCATGCCTATCCCAGTCTCCTATCAAGATATCAAACAATCTAGATCGTACGACTTGCTCTTCATTGACGAAATTTTTGTCCTTTTTTTGAAGGCTTTCTATCAAATCGAAAGTACTCTTAATTTTTCGAGGTTTCCCGAAAGCTTCGTAATCTTGCCATTTATCTGTTGCTGGTCGTTCTTCATAGAGATAGACGCCATTGGCAAAGTCCTCTCGATACTTGCCTAGTCTTGGGTCATCTTTAAGATAAACTAGTGTAGGCGTAGTATGATGTACACCTGCGGCATCAGCGAGTATTGGTATCGCTAATGCACCATATGGGTGAGAGGCAGAAATCTGATCGTGAATGATATTTGCTGCAATAGTGCCTCTTAGTGCTCTCGGCACTGCACTATCCGCGAACTTTTCAACTGACCTTAAAGTGTATTGTCTCCCATCTTTGGCTTGCATCCTTAAAGACCTGGTCTGCTGACCTCCGCCTCGTTGCACAATCTCTAATCCTCCTCTCTCCTTATCTATATCAAATACTGGTATATCCTTAATTTCAGTAGCCCATTCTTTGCGGTAATTATTTCCCATCAACCCTGGACTTGTAATGTTTGACTTGCGATTATATTTAGTAGTAGCGGATGCTGTCATTGTTTGACCTGAATAGTCAACAACTTCCTCTTGCTTTTCATCAAGCTTAGGATCGTAAATATGGTTGAAGATTTTTTCTCTGAAAGAAAGCTCATCTCCCGTCCAAAATTCAAGAAATACATCTCCGTTTTTGTAAAAATTTAATCGCCCAAAACCAGGTTTGCCATAAGCAAATCTGGCATTGTTGCCCTTTGAAGTTGGTGAAGCTTTAGCTATCGCCCCACTAACAATATAGTGTTGCTGATTATTGATTTTATGATATTGCTGGGAACTTTCATGTCCAGACAAGTATATGGCATTTGGATGTTGCGCCAAAATCTTCTCCATACCCTTACTGAAAGTCTTGTATCGAATTTCAGCCAGATCTTGTAGACCTCCCATATACTTTCGATACCAAACATTTAAAGTCCCCAAGACAGGCGGAGTCAAATGCGCTGACAAAGGGAAGTTTCCACCATGAGCACCGTTACTGTAAACTGGGTGATGGCCTACGACTATTACTTTTTTATTAATATTCCGCTTGATAGCGTCCTCTAGTTGTACTACATAGTCAAATTCATCTTCCATATCGCATGTTGGCTTTTCCCAGCCGTGAAACCACCACTGTGTATTTAAAAATAAATACACCAACCCCTCATTGACATGAACTTCATAAGGGCCAGGACATCCACCCCCAGGGACTACTACATCGCTTTCTGGTCCAAAAAAATCTTCAACATATTCCTCAAGTTGAATTAATTTATCATACCCTTTCTTTCCTGCATTACCCCAGTCATGATTGCCTGGGACTATGTATACTTGTCCCTCAAATGATTTTAACTTAGAAAGTTTAGCTTCTAAAATCCTCTCTGCTTCTCTTCTTTTATTTATTGCATCTACATCAGGCATTCCTTGCTTGAGTCCATTATTACCCAAAAGAATCAATGCACCATTCTCAACAGTTTCAAATTGCTTTTGTAATGATTGCATAGATAAAGAAGCACTTTCAGGGTTTTTATCAGCTCCACCAAAGAAGAATAGGGAATATTCTGGCTTTTCATCAAGAAGTTCAGCTGCTCTATAATCAGACACGTAGTGTGGTTTTTGAGTAGCACAGGCCGCGAACAAAAAAATATAAACTAAGAAGATGAATGATTTTTTCATAGTTGCATTTTTTATTTAATAACAGCTACAAAGAAAGCTATTAATGATCCTTGTCAATGTATTATGAACGAACACTATTGAATAGTTAGAAGTGGTTAACTTGTTTTCAATCTACAAAAAAGAAAGATAACCAGAAACAGAAAAGCCATGGAAACAGAAAAAGGATTAGCGTCTAAACAAGATCTATCTCTTGCCGAAAAATCTTTCATATTTTTAAACAATCACATTGAATTATTAGAATATTCTGAAATACTTAATTTTCTCAATTCACAATCTCATAAGAACCATTGGATACTTGTCCTAATTCATTTTACATCCTAATTTTACATCCTAATTGGTAACAAGCTGAGGTAATATCTACATCATTTTGAGTCTTTCTACTTAGTGTCTCTAAGAAAACTCCAATAAGCCATGTCATTGCGAGGGACGAAGCAATCTCAATATGCTTTGTAACTCAGTATGAGGAGATTCTTCACTCCGTTCTGAATGACGATGTAGCGTTTTCTTAGAGACACCACTTAGTTCATAAGGCTATTTTTATTTCCTTGTGACTACGGTCTGAAATGTGATTTGATTTCCTTTCTACAGGATAATAACACCACTTCTTCACGTAAATAATTCTACAACTCTTCAGGTTTAGCGATGCATTAAACTCTTTATTTAGGCATCAAAATTAAATTTGCCTTTAATACTCAAATTCGTTAAAATAAATCTACTAATTTATCTATATTATTGATTCATCAATAGTGAAAAGTTGGCTATCTTATGAAATACAAACATGAACATATCGTGGTTGAAGTGAATCCTTTTACTTTAACCGATAACAAATGAATAATATTTTTGATGCTAAGTGCGAGTTGGCAGAACTTGCGCTTGATGCCATGCAAGATACCTATTTTGTTTTCGATCCCGCTACTGGTCAAGCTATCGCGTGGAACCGAGCTTTTCGGGAGATAAGCGGCTATTCAGATGAAGAAATTAAGCATCTTAAAGCACCCGATTCTTATTGTAGCAAAGAAGACATAACAATAGCTCAAGAAGCTGGCAAAGAGGTCACTAACAATGGGAATGTCAATTTTCAGGTGTCACTTATTGCCAAAGACAAGCGCATTCATTTATTCGAATATTCAGCTTCGGTCATGGGCGACCCATCGAGTGACTCAAAATGGATCGTATCAATAGGCAGGAATATCACGAAAAACCAAGAAATCGAACTTCACCTAAAGAGAAGTCAAACCATATATGACAAAACAGCACAGATATCCAGAATAGGTGTTTGGGAGTTGGAGTTTGACGAGTCTAAATTAACCTGGAGCAAAGTAACTAAGGAGATTCACGAGGTAGCACCCGATTATGAACCTAACATCAATACTGCCATAAATTTTTACAAGGAGGGTGATTCAAGGCTCAAAATTGCTTCCGTTGTCAGTGATGCTTTGGAACATGGGCTACCCTATGACGTTCAATTGCAAATCACAACTGCCAAAGGAAATGACAAATGGGTAAGAGCAATCGGTATTCCAGAAAGAAAAAATGGGAAAACAAAATACCTAAATGGGATCTTTCAAGATATCACATATCAGAAAACTGCCCAAAAAGCTTTAATCGAAAGTGAAGAAAAATACCGTACGCTATTCGAAATGTCTGATGATGCAATTTTGACCTTGGACAAAAATAGCGTGATTAGTTGCAATCAAGCGACAGTTGATTTGTTTGGCTGTAAATCTAAGGAAGAATTCTTAAGCAAGCATCCCAGAGATCTATCTCCCAAGTATCAAAGTGATGGTAGAGAATCTCGAATAGCTTCTGAGAAAATGATCTCTATTGCCTATCAAACTGGAAAGAACTTTTTTGAATGGACGCATAGTCGAATGGACGGCACTACATTTCCTGTCGAAATACTGCTAACACCCATGAAAATAGACGGCAGAGATATTATTCAGGCAATCGTTAGGGATATTTCTGAACGTAAGAGGGCGAAAAGTGAGCTCCAAAAAGCCAAAGAAAAAGCGGAAGAAAACAGGAATTATCTTAATAATATTATCAATAACATTGGTGATCCCATATTCGTGAAAGACGAACAAAGTAAGTTTCTTTTAGTAAATGGAGCTTTTTGTAATTTATTAGCATTGACGGAAAACGAGATAATTGGAAAAACACTTTCAGAAAATTTCGAATCTGAAGAACAGGATGTTTTTATAGGTATAGATAGGCAGGTGCTTAAAGATGGAAAGGAAAATATCAACGAGGAATTGCTTACAGTTGGTGAAGGTGAAGCTTTAACAATTTCAACCCGAAAGACAAGGTTTATCGATTCTAATGGTAAAAAGCATTTAATTGGGGTAATTCGAAATTTTTCCAAAAGAAAGAAAATAGAACAAGAAATTCTATTCAAAAATGCATTGCTGGAAGCGCAATCTGAGGCTTCAATAGACGGAATTGTTGTAGTCAATGCGGAAAACACAGTCGTTTCGGTCAATAAACGCTTGATGGAGATGTGGGATATTCCTGAAGAAATTTGGCTTCAGGGTGCACATGATAAAATTCTGCCGCATGCATTGGAACAGCTGGATGATCCAGAGGAATTTTTGAGTAAAGTAGATTATCTTAATAACAATCAGTCGAAAAAAAGTAACGATGAGATCGTCTTGAAAAATGGTAGATATTTTGACCGCTATTCTGCTCCTTTGTACGATTCGGAGAACAAGTATCATGGTCGCGTATGGTACTTCCATGAGATCACTGAAATAAAGAAAACAGCGGCTCAAATTCTTAATGCGCTAAAAGAAAAGAAAATGCTCTTGCAAGAAGTGCATCATCGGGTAAAGAACAATCTTCAAATTGTTTGGGGGTTGCTCGATATACAGGAAAAGCGAACACATAATGAGGCTGTTAAATCTGTCCTTTTGGACAGTAAAGGTCATGTGAAAACCATGGCACTCATTCATGAGAATCTTTACAAGGGTCAAGACTTCGCTAGTATTGACCTTGGTAAATATATAGGAAAGCTCATCCTAAACATCCAATCAATGAGTTTGATGCCTGGCGTACAGATTGATGTTCAAAATAAAATAGGAGATATCAAGCTGGGTTTGGACATCATTACACCATTGGCTTTGATCATCAATGAGCTTGTGGGCAATGTCTTCAAGCATGCGTTTCAGGGTGTTACAAAAGGAACAATAGCCATTGATTTGCAACAGTATGAAGATCAACTGACTTTAACAATTCAAGATGACGGGATTGGGTTGCCTGAAGATTTTGACGCATCAACCGCAAAATCACTCGGGATTCGATTGGTTCAAAACTTATGTAGACAATTGGATGCAACATTTAGCATCAAAAACCAAAATCACGGTACACGTACAGAAATCAAATTTCATGGAAAAATCTAAAGTATTAATTGTCGAAGATGAGGCGGTGACCGCGATGGTACTGGAAGAAAACCTACGGTCCTATGGTTATGAAATAACTGATATAATCGATCGCGGTGAAAACGTGATGAACAGTATTGATAAATCAAGACCTGATGTCATTCTTATGGACATCCAGCTCAAAGGAGAAATGACGGGCATAGAGGCTGCCAATCAAGTAGCTAAGAAGCATGGTTTGCCAGTCGTGTATCTTACCGCCAATAGTGACAAGACAACTTTTAAAAAAGCAAAAGTAACACATCCATATGGATTCATTCTGAAGCCCTTCAACGAGCGAGAACTTAAAATCAATATTGAGATTGCCCTGCATAAAAAACAACTGGAGTATGCGCTTGAGAAATCATATAGAGAGATGGAATCGAATGTTGAAGCACGGACTTTAGAATTGAACTTAGCCAATGAACAACTTCAGAATGAAATAGAACAGAGAAAAAAAATAGAAGAACAAGTCAAAGACAACGAAAAGCGTTATCGAAATTTTATTACACGCAGTCATGAGGGTATTTGGCGCATGGAATTTGATCAACCACTATCGACCAATACCTCTATAAAAAAAATGGCACATCATATATTACATAATGGTCAGATTGTGGAATGCAATACAGCCATGTCCAAAATGTATGGATACGATAAGGCTGAACAAATGGTTGGTAAAACCCTCATAGAATTGTTTGGAGCAGATACAAATGAGGAAATAGATATTGCATTTGAAAGGGCTCAAGTATTTATACAAAATGGTTATAATACAGAAGGTGCTGTTTCTACAGAAAAGGACAAGAATGAGAATCGTATTTACATATCCAATAGTACCAAAGGAGATATTGAGAATGGTAAACTTGTGAGGTTGTGGGGAATTCAAAGAGATGTAACTAAAACAATGCATACTAGAAAGGCGCTAAAAGAAAGTGAGTCGAATCTTGCTGAAGCACAACGTCTTGCGAAAATCGGGGATTGGCATTGGGATTCGATAGCAAATCAAATAGTTTGGTCTGATCAAACGTTCAGAATATTCGGGTATCAACCTCATGAAACGGTCGTCAATTTAGAAGTTTTCATGAGCCACATTCATGAAAATGACAAAGAGAAAGTGACTGTGGCAATTGATCAAACCATAAAGACCAAAGTACCTTATGATGTTAAATTCAGGATAGTTGATCAACAAGGAGAGCTCAAAATGGTTCATGATATAGGTGAAGCGATTTTCGATGAAAACAGGGAAGTGATCGGGATGAGAGGGGCGATCCAAGATGTCACTGAAAAGACCCTTGCTAGTCAAGCTTTGAAAAAGAGCGAATCCAGCCTGGTTGAGGCACAGCGTCTGGCCAAGATTGGAGATTGGCATTGGGATACAGAGACCGATAAACTTCATTGGTCGGATCAGACTTTTAGATTATTCGACTACGAGCCAGGTGAGGTTGATGTTGATTTTCAGTTCTACTTGCGGCATATTCACAAGGATGATATCGAAGCAGCGACTGCAAATATTGAAGAGGCGATGTCCAATAAAGGGGCTTATCACAATACATATAAGATCGTTACCAAAACTGGAGCTTCTAAAACATGTGAGGTACAGGGAGAAGTGATACTTGATAACGATGGCAATACCATTGGCATGCGGGGGGTGTGTCAGGATATTACCGCACGTAAGCACGCAGAAGATAAATTGGTTAAAAGTGAGCAGCGTTTTCGCGATGTGACCAGCATCAGTGCTGATTTGGTATGGGAAATCAATAATGAAGGGAGGTATATCTATTGCTCCGACCGGGTAGAAGATCTTTTGGGATACTCTATTGAAGAAATGATGGATATGACACCATTCGACCTCATGCCCGAAACAGAAGCTGAACGTGAAAGAGCACACTTTGCTGATCACATAAAAAGACCCAGAGCAATAAAGAATCATGAAAACTGGAACATCAAGAAAAATGGAGAGCTGGTCTGTTTGCTATCCAATATGGTAACCATATTTGACAGTGAAGGCAATTCAAAAGGTATGAGAGGTGTGGATAGAGATATTACTAAAGCTAAAATTGCTGAAGTTGCCTTACAAAGTAGCAATGATGAATTGGAGCGAAGGGTCAACGAAAGAACCAAAGACCTCAATGATAGCAATGAAGAATTAAAAGAGCTGGCCTATACCCTATCACATGATTTGAAGGCTCCACTAAGAGGGATAAAAACACTGATAGATTGGGTGCATGATGACAATAAGGTGAAACTGGATGAAACCTCTCTTCAAAACTTTCAATTGATTGATCAGAAAGTTACCATGCTATATGGCTTGATAGGTGGTATCATTGAATTTTCAAAAATTGGAGGTGACGGAGGTGATCAAGAAGAGGTCAATCTAGAGACAGTGATAACTGAGGTCGTTGAATTGTTGAACATTCCAGCATCAGTAGACTTGGTCATCAAAGGTAAGTTGCCCACAATCACCTCCAGTAAAGTACAGATGATTCAGGTCTTTCAGAACCTCATATCCAACGCTATTAAATACAGTGACAAAGACAACATAACAATAGAAGTAGGTGTAGAGATGAACAACTCTGAACAGATCTTTTTCGTGAAGGACAATGGTCCAGGCATTGATCCGAAACATTTCGAGAGAATCTTTAAAATATTCAAAACACTAAAACCCAAGAATGACGGAGAAAGTAC
>Ga0209634_1002863_pt1 | contig 11933 bp, 11 predicted proteins | sample LinPmetageLP40_FD_184043 | JGI IMG/M metagenome (GOLD analysis project Ga0209634, IMG submission 184043) | Marine viral communities from the Pacific Ocean - LP-40 (SPAdes) (version 2) | ecosystem: Environmental > Aquatic > Marine > Oceanic | place: Pacific Ocean | collected 2010-08-26 | reverse complement strand
CTAATGATGAACGTAAAAATATGGGTGAACTTAATTATATAATGACACCTGCCAAGGATATAAATGGTAATAATTTAAGTTCAGAATCATATTATCATGGTCATAGTCATATTCATCCATAATTTTTTTTTATTTTATAATAATATGTATAATAAATTAATACTATCATTTACTATTTTTATAATAATACTATATAGTTATTATAGTTATGAAGGGTTTACTGATAAAGAAAATATTATATCTAATAAAAATTTGTTTATTAAACAAAATGAAACTATTAATTTAGAAAATATTAATATAAATAGATTATGTATATCTGATGCACCTGGTGATGAACCAGTGTGCATCACAAAAGAACAATTATTTAATGCTTTAGATTTACCAATTTTTAGAAAGCATTCTGTATGTATAGATGATGCATGTATTACACGAAATAATTTAAAAAAAATAATAGGTGAAGAAAATGTTAATTTAAAACCAGCATCAAACGATTCAAAATGTGTAAATGTAAAAAAAATACCAGCTGCATTATCAACGATAACTAAAAAAAGGTGGCAAACTGATAGAAAAGGAGATAGAGAAGGTGATGAAAATGCCAGATTATTTAGTTCATTATATGAACCAAAGGGTGGATGGGTTTCTAAACCCAAAGATTATTGCCGATATAAACATACAACCGAAGAACATAAACTTAATGCTCCAGCAGGTAAAAAACCAGGAGGTCCATGTGATAAAAAAAAATTTCCTAATAAAGGATTTTGTCAAAGAGGGTATGGTAATTATGATTATAATAGTATATTAAAATATGGATGTAGTGCTAATCATAGATCATCTCCAAATGTATGTTGGGAATCAGCTGGACATAGATGTAAAAGAGCTAGAAATGATAGGCGTAGATTAAATAAATCAAAAAAACCCTTAAAACAAGGTAGTATTATAGATGGAGGAGTATCTACATTTAATGAATCAAATTGCGATGATGATAGTGATTTTAAAATACATAGTGGTTCAATAATAGATGAATTTAATTTATTAAATAATCCTTATAAAATTACTAATTATAGTAAAGTAGCCAAACATTTTTCACACAACATTTAATATAAAAAATAATTTTATAAGTTTATATTAATGATACAAATAAGTATTTTAGTTATATTAATTATATTAATTTTACTATTTTTACTATTTTTATTTAAAAATAATGAATATTTTACAAATCAAACATTAGATGGTGGTAGTCCATTAAATAAAAAAATAATTGTTGGAAATTATATTGATGATAAAATTAATAGAATTAATAGTAATTTATATATTGGAGAACAACTAAATCAAAATTTATTGAATTACGAACTAAAATTTTATTTTAGTATTAATGTTTTAAAAACCCCTATTTTAGAAAAATATTATTTAAATAATGGAATTGAATGTCCAAAACAATTAGATGAAAATAAATGTTTTAAATCACCACGTAAATCTAAAAATGTTTATGAAACAGTATTATTAAAAAATAATACAAATGATGATAAATATAATATAAATGATTATACACGTTCAGGATTATGGAATTTTGTTAGTCTAAATACCGAATCTAATACAATAAATGAAAATAATAAATATATAAATTATGGGGAACCTATATTATTAAAAAGTATAGGTGTTAATGGTGCATATGTATGTATGTGTAATATAAATGAACGTAATAGTAAAGAATATGGTAATTTATCTGAAATATATTGTTATACAGATATTAATGATGCTAAAATTTATGGAAAATGGATTATTATTCCTAAATATTTTGATAAATATAATATTAATAAAATAGTTAAAACAAAAGATATATTAAAAGATAAAGATGGAAAAAATATTATTGATAGAACAATTACTGAAAATATAGTTACATCATCAACTTCTCCGACAAATAAATCAGTAGATATAGTATATAATTTTTATAGAAATATGGAATCAGATTATTATGATTTAGATGAATTAAAAAATAAAAAAATTCCAATTAATATTACTGATGAATTTTTATTAATTAATTCTGTTAGAGTAAATAATAATTATGTATATTTAAATTTGTGTAAAGATATAGATAAATCATTAGGATTAAATATTAATTGTAATAATTCAGAAGTATTAAAAGCAGTTGGTTCAAGAAATGATTCTACAATTTTATCAAATTTTGATAATAATAAATTTCCAATTTATAATTGGTCAATTAAACCTATAAATTTTGATGTAAATGTATATGATACATTATATGTTGATGGAAGCATTAAATTAGGTACAGATGATCCAATTGAAATTAATACTGATATGTTAAGATATATAAAAAGTATACCATTTCATTTTGATAATGATATATGTTTAGTTGATAAAGACCCAGTAAGTGAATCATATAATAAAAAGGTTTGTATAACTAAAGATAAAATAGAAATGTTAAATGGTTCAAGACAAATTAATTTACAATCTATAGTTCCATCTAAACCATTTATATTATATAGTGGTCCAAACTTTACAGGAAGGGAATTACGTATAGGTTTTAGTTATCAACGATTAAATGATTTACCATATATAGGAGATATAAATGAATGGTTAAATCCGTCTGATAATGGTAAATGGTTAAGTTTAAAAATAGATGGTCCATATTCTGTTATAATATTTAGTAAACCAAATTTTGGTTATGATGATATTAGTGGTGAATCTGATATTAACAGAGATAGTACATTAGATCCATCACAATTAAGTGAATTATTAAAATCAAATGAAGAGGATGGGGATGAAGAAGAAGAGAAAGAGGATGAAACTAATGATGACTCTGACAAAGATGTGAATATAGAGATAAATACATATGATAATAAAATTAAGGATATAGTTAAAACAAATCCTATTAATAAATTAGTTTCCGGTGAAGGTATTAAAAATGTTCGTGATTTGGGAAATAATTGGGTAGACGGAATAAGATCACTGATATTATCGCATAAAAGTGCTGGAGATACTGATTACTATGAATTAAAATGTTTAGAAAAGTATAATTTATCAAACCAATCAGATATTAAAAAAGATACTATTAAACATAATAATTTAATTACAGCTAATTATTGTAAACCAGGTAATATCAATCAAAATTTTTATTTTTCTGGTAATAATGATACTAAATTTTTAGAAAGTAATATATATAATGAAATCGATGAAGACCATTTACACTTTCATAGACATAAATATGATGAAATACATCAAGAATTGGATGACGATGAAGTTTAATTTATTTTATTTAATTATTTTATTTTTATTTATTAATGAATACTATTGAATATTTTCAACATAATATTTTAGATAATACAAATAATTCTATTAAATTTTATTTATCTAAAATTAATAATAAATATGTACTTCATATTTCAAATCCAAATAAAGATATTTTAAATATGAATAATAATAATACCAAGTTCTATAAACAAATAATAGATATGTTATTTGATACAAATTTAAAATCAAAGAAAGGTTGCTTTAATTATGAACATTATGATAGTGAATCTATATATAACTATGATTTAGAAGAGCTTAAAAATAAATTTTTAGTTAACGAATATTGTATTATATTAATTAATTCTAAATTTAAACCTTTGTCATATTTATCTATAAGTGATAACACATTGTGGACGTTATGTACTAATACATTATATAGAAATAAGGGACATATGACTATATTATTAAATCATGTTTTTGATTTAATACATAAAAATAAATTAAAAACTCCGGTTGATATTAATAATTTAAAAATTTATATCAAAAAAAATAACCCTATAAAAGATAAATTATTTGATTATTATAAATCATTTAAGTTTAAATTACATCAAGATATAAATGATTATCTTATATTAATATATAATGGTATTAAATATTGATTATGGGGCAGCTGGTACTGCTAAATGTGTATTAGTACCTCCGTATAATTATAAAAAAGGAAAATATAATAATAATTATGTTAGTAAAATAGCTAATTATTCTGAAGATAAAAATATAATTGATAACGAAATTCGTATATCTAAATATTTAAAAAAAAAAGCATCAAATACAATTATTAATAAATATTTTAGTATTATTATTAATAATCATAAATTAAAAAAATCTAAATATAAAAAATTAAAAAAATGTAATTTAGAAGATACTAAACAATATAAAATTCTTTATTCAAAAAATGTAGGATGCAAACCTATTACCAAACATTCAAAAATACTTGTTAAAAATAATATTATTCGTAAAATACATGTTAATAATATTAAACAAAATAAAATTATCTCGAATAAAAAAATATATAACTCAAATAAAATTATTAGAACATGTGGGGATTTAATACAACCAATGGTACAAAAAAAAACATTTTCTGAAAAAAAACGCGTTAATTCTATTAAAAGATTAATTGAAATTTTAAAATTATTATACGATGAAAAAATAATACATTTTGACATTAAATTAGATAATATTGTTTCAAATAGTATTGGTGATTTGAAATTAATTGATTTTGGTGGAGGAGTATTATTATCTGATTTTAAATCTATTAATTTAAATAATAATTTTAATGATATAGTTTATGATTTGTATAAAAATAAATTTTTTTCATGGACAACAGATTATGTATCACCTGAAATATTAATAATACTTGAATTTAAAAAAAATCCATTTATAGAAAAAGAAGAAATGGTTTATAATATTAAAAATATAATTGAAAATAGTATTAATTTATCATTAATTGAATCACAATCTTTAGAATTAAACGAATTAATAATTTATGTTTATACAAATAAAAAGCAATTTATAAAAGACATGTTTTTAAATAATAATAACTCTGCGATATTTAAATCAGATATTTATTCAATGGGAATATCTATTTATATATTACTTAAATATTTATTAAATAATAAAATAAAACTTATATTAAATATTAATAAAATTGAAAAATATAAAAAATTTAATATAGATAAAATTATGATTTTATTATACAATATGACTAGAATTGATTATAGAAAAAGATTTAATATATTACAATGTTTAAAAACATCTATTTAAATAAAATATTTATTCTTATGTTTTGAATATTTTAATCCTTTTATTTTTTTTAATTTTCGTCTTTTACTTTTTTTACTACCTCCACCAAATATTGGTTGTTGTTGTGCCATTGGTTGTTGTAGTTGGAATTGTTGTTGTTGATGGAATTGTTGTTGTGCCATTGGTTGTTGTGCCATTGGTTGTTGTGCCATTGGTTGTTGTGCCATTGGTTGTTGTACCATTGGTTGTTGTACCATTGCTTGTTGTGCCATTGCTTGTTGTGCCATTGCTTGTTGTGCCATTGCTTGTTGCTGTTGTTGTGCCATTGCTTGTTGCTGTTCTATTGTTTGTGGTTGCTGCTGAGCAATTGTTTGCTGTTGTGCCATTGCTTGCTGTTGTGCCATTGCTTGCTGTTGTGCCATTGCTTGCTGTTGTGCCATTTCTTGTTGTTGTGCCATTGCTTGCTGTTGTGCCATTGCTTGCTGTTGTGCCATTTCTTGTTGTTGCTGCTGTGCAATTGCTTGTTGTTGCTGCTGTGCAATTGCTTGTTGTTGAGAATCCATAAGTTCAGGATTTGGAATATCTACTTGTTTTTGAGAACAGGTTTCTTCTAATTTATCAACCTTAGTATTAATATTATCAACATCACTATTTATTGTATTAAGTTTGTCTTCCATTTGGGATAATCCTTCAGTTAATTTAGATGTATTTTTATTTAATTCACCTAATAATTCATTAGTTTTTGAATTGATATTTGATATATTATTTGGATTCGTTGTATTTAATAATTGTCCCTTTAATAAATTATTTTTTAATGTCTTCTCATCTGGTGTTTCAGAATTTTCTACTACTCCGTCTAAAGACGTGTCTTCATCTTTTGGAGATGTTTCTTGATTTTCTTCTTCTGATCCTGTTTCTTCTTCTGATCCTGTTTCTTCTTTTGGTGTTTCTTCTTTTGGTATTTCTTCTTTTGGTGATGTTTCTTGATTTTCTTCTTGATTTTCCACTGTTTCTTCTTTTGGTATTTCTTCTTTTGGTGATGTTTCTTGATTTTCTTCTTGATTTTCCACTGTTTCTTCTTTTGGTATTTCTTCTTTTGGTGATGTTTCTTGATTTTCTTCTTGATTTTCCACTGTTTCTTCTTGATTTTTCACTGTTTCTTCTTGATTTTCCACTGTTTCTTCTTCTGATCCTGTTTCTTCTTTTGGTATTTCTTCTTGATTTGGTGTTTCTTCTTGATTTGGTGTTTCTTCTTTTGGTATTTCTTCTTTTGGGGTTTCTTCTTTTGCTGTTTCTTCTTGATTTGCTGTTTCTTCTTTTGGTGTTTCTTCTTGATTTTCTTCTGTTTCTGGGTTTACTGTATCTTTAGGTTGATTATTAGAACCACCTTTTAATTGTTTTTCATCTATAATTTTCATTATATCTTCATTAGTTTTATCACCTGAAATCATATCATGGATAAATTTATTATCTTTTTTATAAGATAAAACTTTTTTACCAGGTTCACTCTTACTTTTTCTTAATAAATATTTTTCACCAGAATTAAGTTTTTTTTCAGCCTCTTGACGAGATATTTCCTTTATATTTAATTTTGAAGAATTATTGGATTTATTTACATTAGTTGCGGGTGCTTCTTTACTATTATTTGAAGGGGGTGATTGTGACAAAGAATCATTTATATCACTTGGTTGTGTTGATGGTACTTCATTGCTATTTGTTGACAGTTTAGAATAATTTCCATCAGTTGGTGGTGTTAATGATGTATTATTTTTTTTGGAGTCTGTATCTGTTTCTTTATTTCCTTCTGATGGCAGTTCTGGGGTTAAGGTGTTTTCATTCGAAGATGGTGTAGAATTATTATTGTCTGATTGTGCTGTTGGAACTGGAGGTGATGAATTATTTGAATTTGGTGAATTTTCTTTAGATGCATTATTATTTGAATTTGGTGAATTTTCTTTAGATGCATTATTATTTGAATTTGGTGAATTTTCTTTAGATGCATTATTATTTGAATTTGGCGAATTTAGTTTAGATGCATTATTATTTGAATTTGGTGAATTTAGTTTAGATGCATTATTATTTGAATTTGGCGAATTTAGTTTAGATGCATTATTTGAATTTGGCGAATTTAGTTTAGATGCATTATTTGAATTTGGTGAATTTAGTTTAGATGCATTATTTGAATTTGGTATTGGAATTTGTAATAAATTATTAATATTATTTTGATTTGTTAAAGCATTATTTGGATTAAATTGTACTATTTTAGATTTTGATTTACCATTGATTTCATCATCATCATCATCACTATTATTATCACTACTATCACTACTGTCATCACTACTACTACTACTATCACTACTACTATCATTTTCTGATTTATCTGTAAAGTCTGGTATATTTTTAAATGAGTTTAGTTCTTCATCATCACTATTATCATCACATAAATCAAATCTAAGTAAATTTATAGTTTCGTTTTCAGAATCGAGAGTAAACATAATACTTTGATTTTTACCTTTAATTTTAACATTTTTAATATCTATATTTTCTAATTTATCAATAACTTGTTTATCTTCTGTTTTTTTAAATAATAATTGGTGAATTTTAGGTAAAATATATGCTTTCATATTGTTATTAGATAATTTAACAAATCCACCATGAGCTTTAATATCACCTAATTCATTCGTTCTACCTTCAATCCAAGAATAATTATTTGATATTTTAGATTGTAACGAAATATATGATTCTTGTAAAGAATTAATATCAATATCAATTCTTAATAATGAACTTATAACATTTGGATCTTTTGATTCAAAAAAATTTAGTTTAATATCACACATTTAATAATAGTAAAGATATTTATTTAAAAAAATATAATTAATATAATTAAATGAAAAAATATTATAGTGATAAATTAGAAGTAGGTATAGATGAGGTAGCTCGTGGATGTTTAGCAGGTCCAGTTTTTACTGCTGCTGTAATATGGCCAAAAGATTTAGAATGTGAAATTCAAAATGAAATTAAAGATTCTAAAAAATTATCAAAAAAAAAAAGAAAATTATTACGACACTATATTGAATATAATGCTATAGATTTTTCTGTAGCTTATAAAGATAATATTATTATAGATAAATATAATATTTTAACTGCTACTCATATGGCAATGCATGAATCTATAGATAAATTAAATATAGTTCCTGAATTATTATTAGTTGATGGAAATACATTTACACCTTATTATAATAATAATGATGTAATTGAACATACTTGTATAATTGAAGGTGATAATAAATATTTACCTATTGCTTGCGCCAGTATATTAGCTAAGGTATACCATGATGAATATATTGAAACACTATTAAATAATAATACTGATTTACATAAATATGATTGGTCTAATAATATGTGTTATGGAACACAAAAACACATTAATGCTATTAAAAGTTATGGTATATGTAAATATCATAGAAAATCATTCGGTATTTGTAAAGATTATGTGTAAGCATAATATTTATTAAAATTTTATTTTTATATAATAATGGTAAAAAATATTAAATTAAAAATTATTATTTTAGGTGATCCATATTGTGGTAAATCATCTATTTTAATGAGATATCAAAAGAATTATTTTTTAGAAAATAATTCTTCTACAATAGGTGTAGACTTTTTTAAATTAGAATTAACTAAAAATGATACAAATTATACAATGCATGTATGGGATACGAGTGGGCAGGAAAAATTTGATAGTATAATAATATCATATTATAGAAATATAGCTGTTGCTATATTAGTTTTTGATTTATCAAATTATTCTACATTTACTAATATAAAAAAATGGTTAGAAAATATAAATTTTTATTGCAAAAATAAAGTATTAATAAAATTAGTAGGTAATAAATGTGATAAATTTACTGTTGTAAGTAAACAAGAAATTAATGATTTATGTTTTTATTATAACTTAAGTTATAATAAAGTATCCGCTAAAGATAATATCAATATTAATAGTATTTTTAATACTATTATTGATGAAATAGATACTAAACTTATTAATGGTGATATATTTCCAAATAATAATAATGGTATTTCACAATCTGAATCATTTAAAATAAAAACAATAGAAAAAGAACCCAAAAAATGCTGTACTATTTTGTAATAGTGTACTATTTGTATAATTATATAACATTCATTATATTAATTAATAAACTTTCTAAATGAATAATATTTTTAAATGATTTATTATTATAATTATTAAAGATTTGTATTATATTATATTTATTTTTAATATTTTTGTTATATAATAATTTATTGAAAATATTTTTAAATAATATAATTATATTATAATTTTTAGACATTAGTTCATATAATATATCTCTGATCTTAATTATATTATTACATTTTTTAGATTCAATTAACTTTAATAATTTATGTGTATATGATTCATATGGGTCTATATAATTATTTATAGTATTTATTTCTAATTTAATAAAAATTAAATTTAAATCAGATGTATTTTTTAATATAGACTTTATTTTATTTTTTGCCAATTTTGGATATAATATATATATATAATTTGTTAATTCTATTTTATTAGTATATGGTAATCTTAATAATAAAAAGAATCCTCTAAAAAATTTATTTATAGAAGATAATGATGATGTTATTAAAATAAATCGTATATGATTATATTTTTTTTCTATAATATATTTTAAACTTTTTAATGATTCATAATCTATGTATTCTATATTTTTAATTATAATTAATTTAAATTTACATTTATTATTTATGTCACTATTACTAGTTAAATGTTTTAATAATTCATCAAAATTTTTTTTATTAAAGTATGAATCTAATATTATCTCAAAATAATAATTGCTAGATCTAAAAAATAATTCAATATTATTTATTTTTATTGAATTATTTTTTTCTAATATAGATTCTTTATAATATGTATTTATTAAACATTTTATTAATGTTAGTTTTCCAGAACCTTTAGGACCATATATTAATATATTACTAATATCATTTTTACACAATAATTTTAATTTAGGTATTATTTTATTATGAATTTTATAGTCATCTAAAAATATAGGTTTATTTTGTTCATAATTCATTTTAAAATATATATTATTTCCTTTAAATAAATTGTATTAAAATATATTATATAATTATATGGATTTAGTTACTTTATGTCTTAAAATACCAAATCTAGGAATTTTATTATATTATTTAATATTTGTTGTTATAGTTCCTTATATTTTAATATATGCCAATAAATTAAGTATATTAAAATTTTATATGCCTATAATGGTAGCATTTGCACATTTATTAACTAAAGTAGGTAGTACAGAAATGTTTGGAAATTTATATCAATTAAATCCTGTTGAATTTGTACCATTTTTATCATCCAATTTTATTAATGTATTTTCATTATTTGGTATATTATGGCAATGTATTGAATTTTCACGGAAATATAATTTAACAAATAGTATTATTTATGGTATATTATTATTTATTGTAGCATTACCATTTGCTCGTGTTGGATTAAAATTTGTATTAGATCATGTTGATAAATATTTAAAAGAAAAAACTAAAATGGAATATAAATATAATTGGCATTTGATTGTATTTGGTTTATTATACATAATATTTATTCTTGGAATACAAGCTATATTAATGACATTAGTTGGATTTAGTGGAGAATTATCAATTGCGAATATTAATAGTAATAATGGTAATAATGGTAATAATGGTAATAATGGTAATAATGGTAATAATCGTAATAATGGTAATAATCGTAATAATGGTAATAATGGTAATAATAATTTAGATGAAGAAATAAAGTCATTAGAAAATAATAATGCAAAAAAAATAAATATGAATAATTCTAATCCAACAAAAAAATTTTTAAAACAGTTTAATTTAAGTAATATGGGCAATTTCAATAAAAGAATGCGGAAAAATAAAAAGATATAAATAGATGATGATAATATGTCTAATATTGTTGATTTAGAATCTGGATTATTTTCTAATTTACAAAGTGAGTTTTATAAATTTAAAAATGTTTTGGATAAAACTAACACAAATAATATTAATTTAAAAAAAATAATTTTAATGAATGAACAAATGAGAATTTTGGAAAATATGTTGTATGAATTAAAAATAGATTTGTATTCTCAAAATTTTAATAAACTAAATGATACCGATGTTAACGATGAACTTAATGATTATGAAAAAAATCAAAAGGTTATAGAATATTTTAAACCCTATATGGTTTATTATAGATTTTTGTTAAATTAAACATATTTAAAGTGTAAATGTAACTAATAATATAATGCAGTTATACTTAGAATACTGGTTTACATTCTTTTTTATTTTTCCTATATTAGAGTGGATATTACATTATATTTTACATATCTTTAATAATAAAACACATATAAGACATCATGATATAGTTACCAATAATAGAATAGATACTAAAAATAAACTATCAATTGAATATTGGCCAATATTACCAATTGTAATTTGTTTATATTATACATTTTTTATTGGTGCATTATTCTTTCTAAAATATTATATTATTCATACATTAATACATTGGTATCCTAATATTATTCCAGAATTATCATCCCATCATAAAAATCATCATATTTATTCTAAATATAATTTTTGTGTTACTAATATATGGCCAGATATACTATTGGGAACACAATATACTAAAAAAATTAATTAATTATTAAAATAAGTTGATAAACATTCAGTAATTGTTAATCTATCTTGTACATCATTAATAAGCAATGACTTAATTATTCTATCGATTTTTTTCTCTGTTTTTTTTTCATTGTTGTAGCAATAATATACAACATTATCATCATACATATATTTTAAAA
>Ga0209634_1002861_pt1 | contig 11939 bp, 24 predicted proteins | sample LinPmetageLP40_FD_184043 | JGI IMG/M metagenome (GOLD analysis project Ga0209634, IMG submission 184043) | Marine viral communities from the Pacific Ocean - LP-40 (SPAdes) (version 2) | ecosystem: Environmental > Aquatic > Marine > Oceanic | place: Pacific Ocean | collected 2010-08-26 | reverse complement strand
ATTTGGTGAAAGGACAACTTCACGGGATGATGAATCTGATTTACGAAGAAAGCCTTGGTCTATTGTTACTAGAAGATTTAAAGTAAATACACCAGTTAAATCTAGTCAAAATATGAGAACTCTTTACAAAATAAAAGAAAAAGCAGATGAGGTTATGGCTGAAGACAGTGAGAGGTCAAATTCACTTAGACACTTGCTAGATATAACAGGATTTGAAGATTCATATACAAATGAAAAAGCACAGCAACTGCGAGGCGTATCACAATTACTCTCTGATGGTATGCAAGTATTAGCAGAATCTAGGCAACGAAGAGATGATATTCGTTTTATGAAAGACTTATCTGGAGATGAAAAAAGAAAACAGATTGAAGAATTAAGGGAAGTAGAAAATAATATAGCTTACTACCTTATAAAATCTTTATCAGAAGCAGATTTTGACAAAGTAATGAAAAATAATTTTGGAGGTAATAAATATACTGTACCAAAAGAACAAACAGAAATACCTGTAGTAACTTCTGTTATGGAATCTTTATTTGGATTAAAAGAGGGCGAATAATATGGCTGAGTGGGAAAAGGAAATAGCAGAATTAAAAACAGATGTTAAATATATTCGTGAGGATATAGGCATGATGCAAAAACAAGTAAGAGAATTAAATACAACTTCAAACATGGGTGTTGGTGGTCTTAAAGTATTCCTAGTAATAGGTACAGTGCTTGGGGCTATATGGACATTTATGAAAATAACAGATTAACAGGAGGAAATATGAAATTATTAAAAGACTTATGGGCACATTTAAAAGAATGGAGCGAGTGGGGAATGAAAGACTGGATTAAAGCCGGTATCTTTGCCATAATAGTTATTATTATTATAGGAGCAATTTAAATTAATGTTAGGTTTATTATTAAAACCATTATTAGGAGTAGCCGGTGATATGGTTAAGGGTATAGTTGAAACAAAAAAAGCAAAAGCCCAACATAAACTAACGGAAATTAAAGCGGCTACAAAATTAAAGGAACAGCAAATTGCAGGTAAAGTCTCGTGGGAGGCATCAGCAGTAGACCAAATGAAAGGGTCGTGGAAAGATGAACTAATTTTAATTTGTTTACTTGCACCTGCAGTTGCTGTTTTTTTTCCAAGCATGACATTACATATTGAAAGAGGCTTTGTAGCACTCCAACAGCTTCCGGATTATTATAAACATTTATTATATATAGCCTGCTCAGCAAGCTTTGGAATTAAGGGTGCTAAAGGTGCAATGGGATTAATTAAAAAGAAATAATGAAAGTATCTGAAAGCACTAATGTACAGATGCCACTTAAAACTGTTGCTAGTTTAATTACACTGGTTGCTGTAGGAACGTGGGCATACTTTGGTGTTATAGCTAGACTAACGCAAGTAGAAACTTCATTAGTTTTAACAGAAAAAGATTTAACAGCGGCTAATGAATTTATTATTGGTGTTCCTAAAGGTGATATGGTTTCCCCTCAAATAAATGAATTGTTTATGTTGGTAGAATTTATTTCTTCTACTCAAGAAAAGTTACAATCTGAAATGGAATCAATGATGTCTAATACTGTAAATATAAATTTTTTAAAAGACCAAGTGTTAAAACTACAAACAGATGTAGAAAAATTAAAAGATAAAGTAAGGGAAAATAAAAATGGTCATTGAAACAGTATTCGCTTTAATCATGTATGTTAATAGTTCAATGGATGGACACATGATGACAGATGGATTGTCTAAATGCTTAAAAGCTAAAAGAGAAGCAGAAAGAAATTTATCGGACAATAGAGTTAATGTTATTCGATATGAATGTGGACAAGTCAAGGCGGAACTAAGACCAGACTTTGAAGGCAACCTTAAAATATATAAAATTATAAAGGAATAATGAAAAAAATAATAAAAGAAAATTTACTAATAGTATTTTTATTAACTTTTATATTAGTTGTAGGTTCATTGCCTGCATGGGGAGATTCAACAAATGATGATAATGACCAAACAAATACTTCGGGAAGTAATACACAAATTACGGGTGGCTATACGGCTACTACAACTAATAACAATGATGGACAAACCAACACGACAACATCGACAACATCAAACACGACCACTTCTAATGGGAGTTCCATACCTGTAAATTCAGCTAACTCTCCATCTTTCTCAAGCATGAGTCAGGATGTATGTAGCATGGGTATAAGTGGAAGTATTAGCACTCTAGGACTAGGTGCTTCAGTAGGAAAACACGTTAGGGATTTAAATTGTGAACGTATTAAATTAAGTAAGGTATTATATGACTACGGAATGAAGGTAGCAGCAGTTTCAATTTTATGTCAAGACCCTCGTGTTCATGCGGCAATGCAATCAGCAGGTAGTCCTTGTCCATGGGATGGTAAAATAGGTAAAGATGCCCAAGCTATGTGGGATAAATACCCAGAACTTAGACCAGACTACGAAGAATATTTAACAAAAGCAGAAGCTATAGCTAAAATAGATGAAAGAATATTAAAAGAAGAATTAAAACAAGCAGAAGAAATAGCAAGGCTATTAGAAGAAGATAGAATAGAAGAAGAAAAACTTGCAGAAGAAAAAGCTAAATTAGAAGCAGAGAAAAAGAAAAAGAAAATAGTTATAGATTTAGTTCCTATAGGTAATATGCATGATTGAAATTATTGTAATGGCTTATGCAATTAGTATTGCAGGTGGATTGATTGTTATCGCTTTAGATTTATAGTGGTAAAAGGAATACTACTTTATATATCTTTATGTGTATTGTTTTTATCTCCAGATATTTTTGGAGAAGAAATAGATACAGGAAACATATTAACTAACTCTACATTTGGTACAGGGACTACCTATTCTACAGATGGTTGGACAGTGGATGAACACACTCATGGGCATAATTATATGTCAGCAGGTGGGAGTAATCAACCCGGTGGTTCAGTTGCTGCAGAAGAAGAGACTGTAATAGAACAAACTATTAAGCTGTCAGAAAAAACAAGTATGACAACTCCAGAGATACAAAATGGATGGTCAAGCACTCTTAGTGCAGACATATGGTTTTGGAATAATTACAATAATACTACTAAATTAAAACAAACTATTACTGGCTCTGATGGTTCTGTATCAACACAACAAAGAATTATACAAGACACTGGGTGTGGATATACTAACTGTGGGTCTTTTACTAATTACACAGACAAATATATACAAGGTTCTAATAATCAAACAGATTTTGATATAAAAGTTGGTGTAGAAAATACTAATAATAGAAGTGGTCATTGGGGGCCAGACATTGATGATGTACAATTAAAAATAAATTATACTTATATTCCCCCTATTGACGAGGGTACGCAAGAAGTTATTGATGATATTGACCAAGATATTATTGATATAATAGATGATATTCCAGAAGATTTTGATTGGGATAATGATGAAATAGTATTTGAGGATGAATATACTTGGGAAGAAGACGAGTATACTTGGGAAGATGAATACATAGTAGAAGATAATTTTTATTTTGAAGAAGAATTAGATTTTGAAATAATAGAATTTGATTCCCCACCAATGTTTGAAGACTTTGAGGAGTTTGACATGGAAGAAATGCCTACTATGGAAGAGGTATTTTTTGAAGAGGAGTTTATGGAAGAGCCTCCAATGATGACGGAGGAAATATTTACAGAAGAGTTTGAAGAAGACTTTACAAGTTTTATAGAAGAGACTGGAATGGAAGAAGAGTTTGAACAGTTTCTAGAAGAAGAAGGCATAACAGCCGAAGAGTTTTTTGAAGAGATAACAGAGGAGGAGTTTAGTGATGAACTTACTGATGAATCTTTTGAAGAGTTTGAGGAACCAATGGAAGAAATCGCAAGTAACGAAGAAAGCGTACCAGAGGTTATTGAAGAGAAAGAAGAGGCAATGGAAGAGCCTACTAGCACAGAGCCAGTAGAAGAAGAAAAGGAAGTAGCAAGTAATGAATCAACTAAAGAAGAAAGTCCAACAAAAGAGGAAGAACCCAGTAGCGAAGACACTGAGGAATCCGAAGTACAGCCAGAAGATAGTGAAGAGCAAGACACTGTACAATCGGAAGGACGAGATGAAGTGGACTCCGATGACAGGATTGCTACAGATGTTGCAAAGGTAGAAAGCAAATTAAAACAAAATTTAAAAAGGGTAGCTAAACAAATAGCAGAAGCAACTAAAATAAATACTCAAAACTTATCAAAAGAAGATATATTTTTTAACAATAATAATTTAAACGCCTACACTAAAACAAAATTTTATAAATCAAAAGAGATATATAAAGATACTAACTTAGGTTTATTTAATCAAATAGATTTAGGCGTTTACGATAAAAAAATTTACATTGGTGTAACATTAAATAGTTATACATTTAATGATGTAGTTGAAGTATACAACAGAAAAATACAACAAATTAGTATGAAGAAAAGACAAATATTAGCTGAACTGGAGGCACTTAAACAATGAAAATAGTAGAAAAACTTAGCACATATGCGGCACTCATAGGAGTTATAGGAGCAATCGGTGGGGGCTTTTATACATGGGGTCAATTTAATTTACGACTAGACCAAATAGAAAATAAAAAATTTGTAGTAAATGAAACTGTAGATTTAGCACCAATAAAAGAAACTATATCTGCATTAAAAGTAGATTTAATAGATAGGATTGATGCAGTAGAAGAGCAGATACAACCTGTAGATTTATCAGCAGTATTTAAAGAGATAGGTAAAGTTAAAGAACAAATAGCTATGCTACCTAAACCTGCTAATACAAAACCTATTTATGACTCTCTTACAAAATTAGAAGAATACGCTTGGGAATTAGAAGAAGACATTGAAGAGTTAAGTAAACAAACTGCAATTGTATCAAAAGAAAATGAACTTCAAGATATCCAAATACAAGAAATTAAAACATTAAATAGTAATCCTCTAGGGGGGTAAATGATTAAAATTTGGTTTATGCTAGTATTATTTTCTATGCCAAACGCACCTTCAGTTAAGTATAATGGATTTATATATCCAAATGAAGAAGATTGCGAAGTAGCAAGATATGAACTACATGAAGTATATAATAATAAACCTACAGAATATAAATTAGCAACAACTATGAATGCATATTGTGTAGAATTTGAAAGTTTTCCTATAAAAGGATTAATGAATAAAATAGATTTAGGAGTATAAATGTCTAAAGATTTACTTAAAGAAAAAATTAAAATTCACGAAGGCTTTAGAGATATGATATATCTAGATTCACTTGGTAAAAAAACCATAGGCTATGGCCACCTAATTGTCCATGAAGACAAATTTGTGGAAGGTAAAGCATATCCTAAAAAAGAGTTAGAAGCTTTATTTGATAAAGATTTTAATAAGGGTTGGGATTTAATGATACAATTCTGTGAAGTAAATAGTCTAGATGTATCTGAAGAAGCACAGGAAGTGCTTTGCGAAATGATATTTCAAATGGGATATTCTGGTGTAGGTAAATTTAAAAATATGATTAAGGCACTACAAAATAAAGAATATAAAGTAGCAAGTATTGAAATGCTTGACTCCCGTTGGGCAAAACAAACACCCAACAGGGCCAAAGAGTTGAGCGACCATATGGCAAAAGCCTAAGTCACTCTTCCCAATTTAATTAATTCAGAAGATAGGTACTCTGAATTATCAACGCACAACCTAATAATAGAAGCCAATGTGTGTGTATTTTCAAACTCTGGATATACCTCATTTATTGTTTTAACAAATATTTCTGGCTTAACATAATCATAATCAAAAGCTAACCTTCCGTCTTCTCTAACAGAAATGTTTAGAGAAAACAGGTTAGCTTTTTTCATTTTTAGACTTTGGGTCTTTTACAAACTCGGGACTTATCTTTGGGTCTAATTTAGGTAATTGCATTAACACAGCTATTCCCTGTGCTACTTCTTGATAAGGTCTTGTATACATATACTTTAGTATAACTGACCTTACCTCTTCCGTCATAATATAATTAGTCATTTTATTTCTCCATTTGTTTTTTGTTTAATTTTTTAATATATTCTAGGGTTTCTCTACCCCTTCGCTCTCCTTCCGATTCCTCTTTAGGTTCTTTAAATTTAATTTCTCCTGCTATAGCACTATATGCCGCCATATCAATATAGGTATCCTTACTAACTGCACCCAGTTTAGTACGGGCTATTTTTAATAACGCCATCATGATTGCTACATCATGAGCCTCTATTTCTATTTCTAGATATGCTGACCATAACCTAGCTATGTTATTATGGTTATCAACTTTATCACCATAATCTTTTTGTCTATCTATTCCAGATAAACTTATTGCTTCTTTTAAAAATTTTCCTGTATTCATTTTTTTCTCTTTCCTTTGTTCCATCTTTTATGCCACGCCCAGTTACTTATTTTACCTCCGTAATGCTCACATAAATAATAAAAATATTCTATCATTTTTTATTTTTTTTAAATTTACGACCCACTACAAATACAATAGAATTAATTATTGTATTAATTGTTACCATACTTAAAATCCACCACTGCCAAAATTCTACACTCATTAGTATTTGGGAGTCACATTAAAAGATATACTTCTTCTAATTCCCTTACCACGAAAAGGATATACTTGATGTTGTAGCCAACTAGGAAAAAACATTACTTTTCCTACAGCAGGTTTAAAGGGGAACTTAGGATTAATTAAAGGATGTGGGTCTGCAAACAACCACTCTATCCAACCTGCGTGGTCTTGCTCCTTATCTTTTTCTACAGATTCTGGAACCATTGTCCACCCTGCAGCAGATACCATTCCCGAATGCATGTGTGGAGGATTAAAATCTCCTGCTACTTGATTAACAATCCAACTGCTATGTAAATCTACACCAGTAATATCTCCCTTAATATGTTTATTTTTATTTGATATTTCTTGACCCATATATGTTTTCATATATAGATTTAAACAACTTGCCATCCAATTAAAAAAACTAGGATACTCTCCTATTTTTTCTTGCCATATATGAGGTTCTATTTTATGTTCTTGTTTAACATTACCTACAAGATTATCTGACCAATCTAATTGTTTAGATTTTTTATCACTTGCAGATATTTTATCTGCATATTTATTTAACATATCAATATAAGGTTGAGGCATTTTAAATTCTATAAGCATTGGCCCAAATGGGGCGTGCATATTTGCTTCTATTTTGTTAATATCACTTGTCATAAAACCTCTAATTTAATTTTTTTTTATTAATGAAAGGCACAATACTAATTATATTATTATCATTACCATTAATATTTTGCTTATTATCTTTTGCTTTTATATCTAAATTAAAACCTTCTAGGCCTTCTTCAAACACTTCATTTGGTTTTTCACAAGCTATCTTCATCATACCTCGTGCAATAACAGAACAAAAGTAACCTTCATCAGTATACATCCAGTCATCTTCTATAACACCACAAGCAAATCCGTTATCTGTAGGAGATACAAATAGTCTTACTCCATCTTTTAATTTAATTTTATCCTCTGACATTTTCCCTCATCATTTTAAATAAAACAGTAGCATCAATAAGTGCTAATGGTTTTTCATTATTCATTTTTATAATTCCTAATGAAGTGTGAGTTACTTTAGTATTACTTTGTGCCTGTCTCATTATGTCATATATACCTTTGAAAGTTTCTTTATTTTTACACTCCACAGAATATGGAAGTAATTTTTGTGCTTCGGGAGAGAATTTTACATCCGCACCACTCTCTCCCATTATTGCACAGTAGATATCTTCTTCTGTAAATTGGGTAAATAATTTTAATAATTCATCACGAACCCAATTCTGCAATCTTCTGCCTTTTGCTTTTCTACTACTAGTACGCATCATCTGGCTTTGGATTGTTCAACTCTGTGTAGTAAGACCAACGAGGACTTTTCCCTTTAGACTGCTGTTGAGGGAGATACTGCAACTTATCAGAACCCCAACAAGGAAATTTATATGGACAGAAACTGCAAGTAATTCCTAATATTCTATTTCCTGTTGGGTTTTTCCGAAAAGTTTCTGCTACATCACTGTAGCATCGACTAAAGGGTTTGTCCTCATCTATAGCACTGAAGTTACCTCTGGCTGTCTCTAATGCTTTATTTCTATATTCAGAATCATCTTTAGGAGTTTCTGTTACTAACCATTCACCCGTACTTTTGTTAATAACAATCCACCCACCAAATCTTTTCTTTTCAGACTCTGCATACAAATAACCTTGAGACATATAACCAAAGGGGTCATCCTCTGCTATAGAACTAAATCCCCCATTCTCTCCAAACTTATTCTCGAAAGCCCAAGGGGAAGCACTTTTAATATCATACACTATATTGTCAATTTCAATATCATATGTACCTTTAATTTTTGTTTTACCTACTTCATAGGTTACTCCTTTTTGAGTTGAATTAACATTTACTTCTGCAGATTTTAATATAAGAACACTAAGTGCTTCAATTAAATCACCAAAACTATTTCTCATTTTATTACTGTAAGGTTGCCCCTCTCCTTTTATACCTTTCTTTTCCATTTGCAATTGGCATAGGGGTCTTCCTGCATTGGACATTCTAGTTCTAAATTTTTTTTCCCTTTTAGTTGTAAATTGTTTACGAATAGCTTCTTTACAATCTTCACCAAACTGCTCAATCAGTTCCTCAGAGATTTCAACAGAATCATCTGTTGCTCTTTTGAGGAACGACTGAACCTTTTGTAATATCTGGCTAGGCAGTTTTAGCCTCGAAAGGACTGCCATCTATCGCTGATAGAGTTTTAGCAGTAGTGACATCATCATCACTTATTTTTGCCTTGTTTGACTCTTTCCAAAGCCCAACAATCTCTTCGTTCTCAGTAGTAATTATGTTCTGGAATTTTGTCATCAAATCCATATCCTCTTTTGTAAAAGTAACTTCATCTTGATTTACCTTTATTGAAGAAACATAATACACAGTAGAACCTGCTTTTCTTTTATCTGTTTCAAGAGATAGAGTATGATTAAACATTAATTTCTTTCTGTTTTTAAGACTTTGCATAGCCTCACCAACAGGTGTGAAATTACTTCCTGTAACTCTCCATAAGACAGGTTTATTTTTTATAGAGACTTTACTTCCCTCTGAATTTTCACCTTCCATACTTACTGTACCATATACAAGACGATAACATTTTATATTTTTTTGTAATGATAACTCAGCTTCAGATAATTTATCTCTATCTTTATAAGGCACTTTACCACAGCGAGTTCCCCCACTTGTATCTATTGCCTCATCTTTCCAGTTCTTGAATATGACAGAACGCTTAGAGAATTTATTTATTTCTGCATCATATTCCATGAATTGAAATGAGTTTATGAATGGTCTAAAGATAGCAGGCTTACCATAAACCATAGATTCTATACCAGAATCATAAACACCATATGTCCCCATAGGTATTTTGTTACCATTATCATCTTCTGGTTGCCTATTTATTGTTAATCTAGGTAATCCTGTTGAAGATGATTGTCCTCCTTCTTGTCCTATCATTTCCATGATTTGAGAAGTGGATAATTTTTCAAAGCTAGTCACTTGTGTATCAGTCATAGATACCTCCTTATTGTTAATTGTGTATAGCATATTTTTTATAATTTGTCAAGGTAATTATTTTAAATATGTTACTTTTTTTGTTCTTTCTGTTTCCAGATTAAACGACTTACCAAACCATAATAAATAACTTTGATATTCCTCATTGTCACTTACATACAATTTTGTAGGTCTTCTATTATTATTTATAATAAATTCCCTAATTAAATCCTCAATGTGAGTAAATGTTAGGGCCTCTTCATCATTAACCCAGTCTTCAGTCTCTTCAAATAAATCTCCAATTACCATTGTTTTAAACATTATGTATCTCCATATCTGCTTTTGATGCACGTTTGTAAAAAAATTCTTTGTACTTTGGATGCTCACTCATAAACATACGAGAATAAAAAGGTTTGTAATTGTTGTTAATTTTATAGTCTTTATCTGTTGTCATTATATTAGTTTCCCAACGAATACGATTAATAATCATTTCAGAAGATAATTTTTTATGACCATTATTAATTGCTGTAAAAGTAAACTCTTTAAACAATTTATATATTTCTGGATTATCTGTATGAAATTTTTTAAACTTTGTATGATTAATATCTAGCATCTATTCCCTCATCTTTCACTTGAGCATAAGCATAAGATATATCATCTTTTGTTATACCAAATTTCTCCCCACGAACAAGGACTTTATTATCCTTGTTCATATTATAATTTTCTTCTTCTGTTTTATCTGGGTCTATTAAGTCTTGAACACCCATCATAAACCATTTCATTGCACCCATTATATCTCCTTAATCATTATGGTTGTGTAATGCATTTATACCTAAATTATGAATGCATTCTTTTTTAAATTCTTCAATGGCTTTTTCCATTTGTCTTCTATCACTCATTTCTGTTATGCGTAATAATTTATTTGTTACATAAAACAAACATACTCTGTTGTCTTCCATTATTTAATCCTTTCATCTATTATTCTGCCTAATACAAATACCATACCTGCAATAAGACATAATGTAATTAAAATTAATCCAAGTAAAATATTTGTTATCATACTTCCTCCATGTCTAACCAATCATAACCTATCTTAACATCATTGTCAAGAGGTACATTGAAATCAATATCATAATATTCTTTCATCATTGGTATTACTTTACCTGCTCCTTCTTTTACTAATTTAATTACTTTATCTTCCTCACTTGGATGGACATCTACAAGTACAGAATCATGTATAGTATTTATTAATAAACTTTTCATTTCATTTTGAACAAATAGTTTATCTATAGCAATACAAGTTAAAGGAACAATATCTGCTGTTGCAAAACCTTGAACAGGATAATTTTTTATCTGTGTTGCATTAGATGCAGCACCCCAAGGCATCCTCTTTGCATAGGGAAAAGAATACTCTCTTCCTGTTGGTAATGATATTATTTTATAATTAATAGCATCACTTTGCAATTTATCATGCCACTTTGCAATGTCTTTATACTTTACCAGAAACTCCTTATAATATTTTTTTTCTGCATCAGTACCAGACATTCCACCATATAAAGGTTTAAAGGTATGACCCTTTGCCTCTTGTCTGGAGACACCAATTACATCTGCTGTAAATTGATGAATGTCCACTTTATTTTGTATATCTTTCATTCCCTGTTTATCTTGAGCAAGAAATACAGCAGTTCTAAATTCAAGTTGAGCAAAATCCATTTCAAGAATCTTACCATCTTTCCACCTAGATTGTACTACCTTACGAATAGGAAATGTTTTTCCTCTAGGTTGATTTTGAAAGTTAGGGTCTCTACTAGATAGCCTACCCGTTGCTGTAACACACTGCATAAACTTAGGATGAAGTTTACCATTACTACTACAATGATTTTTTATACCATCTACAAATGTATGTAGATAAGTTTCTAAAGCATTATACCTAGTTATAGCCTGTACAAAACTACTTAACTCTTCATTTTGTATTGAATTAAGTTTTTGTAAAGTTAACTTATCAGTTTTAAAGCCACCCTCAGAAACATCAGATGCAAAGGAAGGTCTGACTCTAAATCCTGCTTCTGCTTTTGTCTCTTCATATATTATTCCTGTGCCACCACACGAGTTACAGGGACTTAGATTTTTATATGGCTCTCCATTTACTTTTATCTTTTGTATTTTACCTGCACCACTACAAGTAACACATTGATGAGACCTAGTTTTATATAGAGGCTCAGTCATTTGAGATATCATTCTAGCAAACTGAGACCTGTTTAAATTAGGTTTTCTTTTTTGTTTCCTAGTTAATGGGTCAATCCCTATATTAAAAGCATCTGCCCACTTCCTTTTATCTACAACACGAAGACCATA
>Ga0209634_1002860_pt1 | contig 11940 bp, 10 predicted proteins | sample LinPmetageLP40_FD_184043 | JGI IMG/M metagenome (GOLD analysis project Ga0209634, IMG submission 184043) | Marine viral communities from the Pacific Ocean - LP-40 (SPAdes) (version 2) | ecosystem: Environmental > Aquatic > Marine > Oceanic | place: Pacific Ocean | collected 2010-08-26 | reverse complement strand
CAACTAATCAAGGCAATGGCTTCTGGGTAATTCAGTTTCACACCACGATCTTTACGCTTTTGTGCGACTTCTCCGGCTACGTAAAGTAGAAGCTTATCTTTTTCACGAGGTGACAATTCCATAGTGTTCTCCTAACCAAGCGTCTTATACGCTTTTAAGTATTCCAAATTCTTGGGGTGCAAGCATTTCGATCGTAAACCGCTGGGCGTAATAACTGCCAAATAGATTCGAATTGATTGCGTATGGGTTCTGCTCGATGGGCAAGTGCACGAATAATTAAAATGCCATTCTTTTGTGTGACACCCATGAGTAAATGATCCGACGCCCGATTGCACTCAGATTGCAAGTCGAGTAATTGCTGCATAACCGCTGATTCAATATCGCGATTAATGACAAACGTGGCAAATGCAGAGTAATTTTGCAAACCCACTTTACTGGTTAACACACCACTTAATGCATCCAAATTAAAACGATCAATGAACAGCAATGCATCATCGTGATAAACACTCAAAGTCTGTTTAAGTGTTCCTTCTGTGAATAAGGCGTCGCCTTCTGGGCGACCAAGACAGGTGATCTCCCAACCAATAAATAGTCCTGCACCACTGATTTGAACCTGTGTATTCAGCACGCCCTTTGCGCCATTAAAAATAATATTTTCTTGGGGTAAATATTCAACGGCACTGTCGTGTCCCACTTTAATGGAGACTTGCTGAACTTGATCTAACTCAGTTTCGTTTCGATACAACTTACCCGCCGATGGCGTCGTCACTAATACCTTGGCCTGATCGTGGGCATGTACGTCGATGACTAATTGATCACCCCCTACCAAACCACCAGGAGGGTGCAGTAAATACATGTGTAGTAAATCAGTGCCTTCGGGGAAGAATGGACGCTGAACACGCAGTGGCCCGAAGTGCATCGTTTTACCCATGCGTGTTTGCAAATGGCCGGCGGAGGTCGAAGCTGCATAAAAATCGCCACGAAACAGCGCACGCCAATGGGGATCAATTCCATCAACTTGGGCATTTAAGGGTGGGGCAATCAGCATATTCATGGATAAATAGTCTTCTTTGCACAGTTTTGATGCACAAAGCATCTTTTTTATGAAGTTGACTGCTTATAATGCAAAGAGGGAGCCAACTATTGAAAGCCTTTACTCATGAGGCCTGCAGATAATTGACCACTTGGTCAGCTAGATATGACGCACCGAAATAGTTCACGCGCACCACAATTGACACCGAAAATGGGTCAAATACATTAAATAGAAAAAAGGCGCACCGAGACGATACGCCTATCTAGGATCAAATGGCCAATAAGCGTTGCACGTCATCAGAGGTTTTCAGCTGCTGCTGATCCCCTGCAGACACCACTCGGCCGCGCTCTAATATGATGTATTCATCCGCTAGAGCCGTGGCAAAGTCCAAGTATTGTTCAACCAATACAATGGCCATGGTGCCCCGTTCGCGTAATAGCTCGATGACCTTTTGAATGTCTTTAATTATTGAAGGTTGAATCCCCTCTGTGGGCTCATCCAAAATCAACATTTTTGGGCGCAATAATAACGCGCGAGCAATGGCCAATTGCTGTTGTTGGCCACCACTTAAGTCACCACCTCGACGATGCAACATTTGCTTAAGTACCGGAAACAGCTCAAACACTTCTTCATCGATAAAGCGCAATTTTTTAGGCAAGCTAGAAAAAGCCGTTTTTAGGTTTTCTTCAACTGTTAACTGCGAAAAAATATCGCGCCCTTGCGGCACATAAGCAATGCCGTTTTTAGCTCGGTCATAAGGGGCTTGATTGGCAATGGATTCACTCTGCCACACCACATCACCCGCCTTGGCAGACAAATGCCCCGATAGGGCTTTCATTAATGTGGTTTTACCCACACCGTTGCGACCCAGCACACAGGTGACTTTACCAATCTCAGCTGTCATGGAGACATCGTAGAGCGCTTGGCTTGCGCCATAGGCTACATCTAAATTTTTAACTTCCAACATAATTAGCGCCCCAAATACACTTCAATGACTTGCTGATTATTCTGCACAGACTCTAACGAACCTTCAGCCAGTACACTGCCTTCATGCAAGACCGTCACTTTGCAATCAAGTGCTGCGATGAAATCCATATCGTGTTCAACCACCACCAAGGAGTGTTGCTTAGCGAGTTTTTTAAATAACTCTGCCGTTTTCATGGTTTCTTCGTCTGTCATGCCAGCAGCAGGTTCATCAATTAATAGCAGTTCCGGCTCTTGAGAAATGAGCATGCCGATTTCTAACCACTGCTTTTGACCGTGAGATAAATTAGCCGCAAGTTCGTCTCGTTTATCGGTTAATGCAATCAGCTCTAAGGTATCGGCAATTTTTTTTGCTTGCTTAGCGCTTAATGAATGAAACAAAGCCTGCCAAATACCACGCCCGCCTTTTTGAGATAACTCCAAGTTTTCAAAAACCGTTAAACTTTCAATCACGCTGGGTTTTTGAAATTTACGCCCCACGCCAATGTTAGCAACGGCGGCTTCATCAAACTGAGTAAGGTCGGTGGTATTATTAAATAATACCGTGCCGTTATCGGGTTTGGTTTTACCGGTGATCACATCCATCATGGTGGTTTTACCGGCACCATTTGGGCCGATAATGGCACGCATTTCACCGGGTTTAATATAAAGAGATAAATTATTCAGCGCTTTAAAGCCATCAAAGCTCACACTGACGCCGTCCATGTACAAACTGTATTCTTGTTCTAAGTGTTTAGGTCGTAATGCACTCATGATTACGCCCCCTTATTAAATGATATGTTTGAAATTTTATGACTTAATAGCGCAAGCCATTGTGCCGCTTTGCCATCCCCTTCTTGTATGTGTTTCACCCAACCCACAATACCTTTTGGCAAATAAAGTGTGGTTAATACAAACAGGCCACCCAACATAAATAACCAAAGCTCGGCAAACGCACCCGTAAAATAAGTTTTTGCATAGTTAACAGCAACGGCACCAATCACCGCGCCAAACAAACTGCCGCGACCACCCACTGCTACCCAGATAATAATTTCGATGGAGTTGATCGGTGTAAACTCGCCCGGGTTAATAATACCCACTTGCGGCACATACAAGGCACCGGCCACGCCCGCCATCATGGCGGAGGCTACAAATACAAACAGTTTGTAATGCTCAACTCGGTAACCTAAAAAGCGCGTGCGGCTTTCTGCATCACGAATACTCACCAGTACTCGACCAAGCTTAGACGTGGTAATAAAACGGCTAATTAAATAACCCAAAGCCAGCGCTAATGCAGATGCAAAAAATAATACATTACGGGTGCCGCTACTTTGCAAATCAAAACCTAGAATGTCTTTAAAGTCGGTTAAGCCGTTGTTACCACCAAAACCCATGTCGTTTCTGAAAAACGCCAACATAAGTGCATAGGTTAATGCTTGAGTAATAATAGAAAGGTATACGCCCGTTACACGGGAGCGGAACGCCAACCATCCAAATACAAACGCTAATGTACCAGGTACCAGTAATACCATTAACATGGAGAACCAAAACTGATCAAAGCCAAACCAATACCAAGGCAACTCACCCCAATTTAAAAACACCATGAAGTCAGGCAGGTCCGGATTACCATAGACGCCGCGATCGCCAATTTGGCGCATTAAATACATGCCCATGGCATAACCACCCAAGGCAAAAAATGCACCGTGACCCAAACTTAAAATACCGCAATAACCCCAGATTAAATCCACCGACAATGCCAGCAGGGCATAACATAAATATTTACCGGTTAAGGTCAGGGTATAAGTGGATACATGAAAAATAGAATCCGGTGAAAACACCAAATTACAAAACGGAAAGATAATGGCAACCGCGATGATCGCCATTAGTAACCGCTGACCGCCTTTATCCCCCACTAACAATGTTGCTAGTGGCCCAAGTTTTGGCGATTGTGTTTGTGAAATAGTCATTAATTAATCCTCCACCGAGCGGCCTTTTAACGCGAATAAACCGCGAGGACGTTTTTGTATAAACAGAATGATCGCAACTAATACAATAATTTTCGCAAGTACTGCACCAGCCATAGGTTCAAATATTTTGTTGGCAATACCAAGGGACATGGCCCCCACTAAGGTTCCCCATAAATTACCCACACCGCCAAATACCACTACCATGAAGCTATCAATGATGTATTGCTGACCAAGGTTAGGGCCAACATTGGTTAACTGACTTAAAGCCACCCCTGCAATACCCGCGATGCCTGAACCTAAACCAAAGGTTAACGCATCCACCCAACCGGTTTTAATGCCCATGGAACTGGCCATTGGGCGATTCATGGTGACTGCACGCATTTGCAAACCAAATAAGGTTTTCTTCAACACAACCGCTAACGCAGCCAACACTAATAAACTAAAAATGATGATGTATAAGCGATTAAAGGTAAGCTCCAAACCTGCGTTAACCGTAAAGGTTCCGGCCATCCAATCGGGGGTTTGCACATCTTGATTTAATGGGCCAAAAATAGAGCGCACAGCTTGTTGTAAAACCAAGCTGATACCAAACGTAGCTAATAAGGTTTCTAACGGGCGACCATATAAATGACGAATCACACTACGCTCAATTAACACCCCCACAAGACCAGACACCAAAAACGCAGCGGGCACGGCCACTACTAAAGACAAACCAATATTGTTTGGCATCAACTGTTGGATCACAAACGTAGTATAAGCACCCAGCATAATCATTTCGCCATGGGCCATATTGATCACACCCATTACCCCAAAGGTAATAGCCAAACCAATGGCAGCCAATAATAAAACCGCGCCTAATGCTACGCCGAAATATACATTTTCCAGCACGCCGTTAAGCTTCATTAGTTCGTTAATATCATCAAGGGTCTTTTGTGCTAGCTGCACTTCTACTTTTGCATAACCATTATTTTCTTGCTTGGCGCGATTTAGAAAAGCATGCAAGCCATTGCGGGTTTCTGTATAAAGCGATCCATCTAAAAATTTGATAGCCTCGATACGGGCTAACTGATCGTCACTTTGTAAATAAATAAGTGCGCGAGCAGTTAATAATATTTCTTTAATCTTCTCATTTTCTTCTTTAATGAGCGCTTTTTCTAAAAGAGGTAGTGCGGATATTTCAGCGGATTTTAATAATTCAGCTGCTGCTGACTCACGCAAGGATACATCATTTGAGCTAATCTGAAGTTCAGCCACTAAGCCGTTTATGGTTCGACGCAGGTTATTGTTAATACCAACCTTTCTTAAAGTTCGTTTTTTAAATTCACCTAATACTTCATTGCTTAAAATAGAAGTGGCTTGATACTTACCATTTTCTAATTTTTTTCGTGTTACGACATCGCCATTCTTTTTATTGTAAAAAAGATCGGCACTTTTAAGGGATTCAATAATCAATAACGCCTTATTATTTTCGCTGGCGACAATTGAATTAATAAGGGTTTCTTTTTCTTGATAGTTAGCATCTACCAAGCGACATACCAGCTCGTTAAAATCTGACTGATAGTTTGTATTGGATTCAATAGACTGGTTATAACTTTGCAAATGTTTTTGGCATTCACCGTCATTGGCATGCGCGGTGAATACATTACCCAATGCAAACGTGCATAGCAGTAATGTTTTAAATAATTTCATGGGGCCACCTTAACTAATAATTTTGAGCACCCATTGTCATGTTCTAATTCTGATAATCAGAGGGGTGACAAGGTAGAGTAAAACAAGGGTTACGCACCCATTAATCCATGGGTGCGTATATTATTGTTATTTTGGTATGCTTATTCAGCCGCTACTTGAGAGCCTGCACATACTTTGGTTGCTGTATTGTAATTACCGCAATCAAGGCTTTTCCAATCAGACACTAGGTTTTTACTTTCTGGTAAGAAATCAGTCCAAGCATCACCTTTTACTTCACCATCTGTTTTCCAAACAATGTCAAACTGACCATCTTCTTGGATTTCACCAATTAATACTGGCTTAGATAAGTGATGGTTTGTATTCATAACCGCAGTACCGCCTGTTAAGTTAGGTACTTCTAGGCCATACATATTGCTACGTACTTTATCTACATCAACGCTACCGGCTTTTTCAACGGCAGCCGTCCACATTTTGAAACCAATGTAAGTGGCTTCCATTGGGTCATTGGTTACACGCTCATCGTTTTTAGTAAACGCATGCCATTTATCAATGAACTCATCGTTTGCGTCGCTTTCTGCACTCATGAAGTAGTTCCATGCAGCAAGGTGACCCACTAATGGCTTAGTATCAAAACCCGATAGCTCTTCTTCACCAACAGAGAACGCAACCACTGGAATATCTTCAGCACTTACACCTTGGTTAGCCAGCTCTTTGTAGAAAGGTACGTTTGCATCACCATTAATGGTTGAAACAACGGCAGCTTTTTTTCCGGTTGAACCGAATTTTTTCACATCCGATACAATGGTTTGCCAATCGCTGTGACCAAATGGCGTGTAGTTAATCATGATGTCTTTGTCGTTAACGCCTTTGCTTTTCAGGTAGCTTTCAAGAATTTTGTTGGTTGTACGTGGGTAAACATAATCCGTACCAGCCAGTACCCAACGTTTCACACCTTGATCCATTAAATAGTCAACCGCAGGAATAGCTTGTTGGTTTGGCGCAGCACCTGTGTAGAAAACATTTTTAGAAGATTCTTCACCTTCATACTGAACGGGGTAAAACAATAGACCGTTTAACTCTTCTACCACAGGCAAGACAGATTTACGTGATACGGATGTCCAGCAACCAAAGATAACGTCTACTTTATCCTTAGCTAATAATTCACGGGTTTTTTCTGCAAACAAAGGCCAGTTAGAGGCAGGGTCAACCACAACCGCTTCTAATTTTTTACCGAGTAAACCGCCTTTTTTATTTTGATCTTCAACCATCATTAAGACCGTGTCTTTTAATGTGGTTTCTGAAATGGCCATGGTGCCGGATAATGAATGCAGTACACCGACTTTAATTGTGTCACTGGCCTGTGCGATTGCAGCCCCCAGTGTCAGCGCAGCAACCCCTGCTATTTTAGAAAACTTGCCCATCATGCTTCTTTCCTATTGAGTGTGTAAGACAAGCACACTTCTGCAATGGGTATGCCAACACCATGATAGCGGGTGTTCTAAGGGCTCACCTTTTCATTTTTGTTATTTATGCACCATTTTCATACCGCAATATTTTGATGCGATATAATTGAGTGCATAAATATCACATGACTGCCATTAAGCATGGATTCTTTTTCAGTTCATGCGCACTGACATAAAGCGCCAACTGGAAAATGAATAACAATAGGGCAGCTTTTTATTCAGCCATAAAAAAAGGGGTGCATATGCACCCCTTTATTTTTTCATGATCAGATTTTAAAAGCGCTTACGCACCCCTAAAACAAATAAAGTATCACCGTCGTCACTGTCACCAGCCATACCAAATGGTGTTTCATCGGTTATGTGGCTGATGCCGGCAAAAATATCAACGTGATGAAACTCTGGGAAGTCACGGGCAATTTCAGCGCGAAAGGTCAGGGCATCATCATCGGCGTCATCGGCATTCCAGTAACCAATGGCCGCATCAAAATATAAACGGTTAGCAAGGTACTTTTCAAAGATGATCTCTGGGTACCAGTATTTGGTTTTCACTTCACGATGCAGCGCCACTTCAATTTCTTTGTTAATAGACGTCGCTACACGAAATTCAGTTTGGTCTGGAGTCTTATCATTTAGATAGTTATAAGTGATCACACTGGTGTCTAGATTAAAGCCATCAAACTTGTTGTTGTAGCCAAACGTCACGTCCATTTCCACAGGGAAACCTTCTGAGCCAGATGCATCTTCTACATTACTGAACCACACACTGGCGTAAGCGTTGCCATTTTTGTAATCCGCGCCACCTTGTATCGCTGGGCTGTTATCGGTTTGACTTAAACCACGATAAATATAATCACTGACAAGGCTTACGTTCTTTGATGTTTGGGCTTGGCTCACTGCTGCGCAGGCGGTTAAACATACTGCGACTGTTATTTTTAAGGGTGTCATCGGTGTCTCCTTTTTATTTATCAGCATAATAATCAATTTACGCACGATTTGCTGGGCATTCATCCAATTGTGTGAATAACCGCAAAAACCCAAGCCAAAACAAAACCAGACAATTGCGATCAATAGCAGTGCAAACATACCTCACAAAGAACTGTTTTAGTGCATACACGGCTTAATTTGAGCCCTTTGTGTTTGAACCTAGCCCAATTAACCGAATGAAATGCCTCTGTTCATGGTTTATTTTCAACTTCCTGACCAATTGGCCAAGTTATTGCTTTAACCAGCTGAATTCATAACAACCGTCTTAGACGTATTCGGAGAACCTGTATGTTAAAACGCAAACCTTGGCAATCTTTGTTGACCGCCGCATCCCTGGCTTTAGGCTTAGGTATGGGCCAAGCGGCTGTGGCTGATGATGATCCACTAAAAGTGGGCTTTGTTTATGTTGGGCCAGTTGGTGATTACGGTTGGTCTTATGAGCACGACCGCGGTCGTATCGAAGCGCAAAAACACTTTGGCGATAAAATCGAAACCACCTATGTAGAAAAAGTACCTGAAGGTGCCGATGCTGAACGTGTGATTCGCCAAATGGCACAAAGTGGTTCTGATCTAATTTTCACCACCTCATTTGGTTTCATGAACCCAACCTTAAAAGTCGCGAAACGCTTCCCTAAAGTGGCGTTTGAACATGCCACCGGTTACAAGCGCGCTAAAAACATGTCGACCTATGCACTTCGCACTTATGAAGGCCGTTATGTGTCGGGTATCGCCGCCGGTATGGAAACCAAAACCAATACCATCGGTTACATTGCCTCTTTCCCAATTCCTGAAGTGATTCGTGATATTAATGCCGTTTACATGGCCGCTAAATCCGTTAACCCAGATGTGAAAATCAAAATCATGTGGGTGAGCACCTGGTATGACCCAGTTAAAGAAAGTGAAGCCGCTAACGCCCTGATTGACCAAGGTGCGGATGTGATCATTCAACACACGGACAGCCCTGCTCCATTACAAGCGGCTGAAAAACGTGGCGTGAAAGGCATTGGCCAAGCATCTGACATGAGCCAGTTTGCTAAAAACGCGCACATGTTCTCTATCCAAGATCAGTGGTCGAGCCACTACATTAAGTCTATACAAGGTGTTTTAGATAAAAGCTGGAAGCCACAAAATTTCTGGGGTGGTTTCTCTGATGAGATGCTTGTGGTTGCATCGATCAATGACAATCTGCCTGCAAAAACCAAAGCCGCCGTGTTAGCCAAATACGACGAAATTAAATCAGGTCAGTTCCACCCATTCACCGGCCCTATTTATGACAACCAAGGTAACCTGGTAATTAAAGATGGCCATACCGTCAGTGATGAAGAGCTAGACAGCATTAACTGGTATGTAAAAGGCATCGACGCCACCATTCCTAAATAATGTAACGCTTATTTCTACCCAGCGGCTTTCATCCGAAAGCCGCGATTTATTTTCAAAAACGCCGAGAACATCATGCAGACAGTCCCATTAATTGATATTTCGCCATTACGCTCAAATGATGAGCAAGCTTACTTAGCAGTGGCCAACGAAATTGATTATGCCTGCCGAGAAATGGGCTTTTTTTATGTAACAGGTCATGGCATATCTTCTGAACAAATGAAGAGCATGTTTGATTTAGCCGAGCGTTTTTTCGCTCAGCCTGAACATATTAAAAACAAAATTCTAATTGCCAACAGCTCAAACCATCGAGGCTGGGGCACCACGGGTTCCGAACAATTAGACCCAGAACAACCACAAGACTGGAAAGAAACCTTCGACATGGCTTTGGATATCCATCCTGAACATCCAATGGCACAGGCCTGCCCACAACTTTATGGCCCAAACCAGTATGGTGAACTTGAAGGCTTTGCCCAGCAAATGAACCAACACTACGGTTTATTAATGGCCGTGGCTAAGCGCCTTATGAAGGCCATGGCGATTGCGTTAAAACAGCCGGAAACGTTTTTCACCCAATATTTTGATGATCACATCAGTGTGCTGCGCTTATTACATTACCCCCCGCGTCCAGCCAACACCCATATAAGTGCTGAAACCAAAGCGGCAGGCGCCCATACCGATTACGGTGTTATCACCTTACTGACGCAAGATAATATTGGTGGCCTAGAGGTATGTAACGCACAAGGTGAATGGATTGCCGCACCACCGATTGAAGACAGCATTGTGGTCAACATTGGTGATCTCATGCAGCGCTGGACCAATGACGAATATCGCTCAACGGCGCACCGTGTAGCCAGCCCGCCAAGTGATACCCATCGATATTCCATGCCATTTTTTGTTGAACCCAGATTCGATACCCAGGTGCGCTGCATCGATAGCTGCCTGCAAAAAGGCGAGTCCGCCAAATACGAGATGGTCACCAGCGGTGATTGGATCATGTCCCGCTTTGATGCCACCTACGCCTACCGGACTGACACCCCATAATCTGATAATATTCCCCCTGTTTTTACTCTCCATTAGCTGGCACCGCCAGCTAAGTCTATACTCTTTACCATCGACACCTTAGGAGTTCCCATGTCACATTCGCCAAATACAGTGGCAAGTGAAACGTTTTTACGTGCACTGCCCAAAGCGGAATTACATCTACACATTGAAGGCTCATTAGAGCCTGAGCTTATGTTTAAGTTGGCTGAGCGCAATAACATTCAATTACCGTATGCCAATGTTGAAGAAGTGAAAAAAGCCTATGACTTTCATAACCTTCAATCTTTTTTAGATATCTATTACCAGTGCGCGGATGTGCTGCGCACCGAACAAGATTTTTACGACCTAACCTGGGCGTACCTGCTGCATTGCCAAGCTGATGGAGTGGTGCACACTGAGCCCTTCTTTGATCCACAAACCCACACCCAACGTGGCATTGAGATGAGCGTTGTGATTAACGGTATTACCAAGGCGCTCAAAGATGGTCATGAAAAACTGGGCATCAGCAGCAAGCTGATTTTGTGTTTCTTACGTCACTTAAGTGAGGAAGACGCCATTGAATGCCTGGAGCAAGCCAAACCCTTTTTACAGCATATAACCGCCGTCGGTTTGGACTCATCTGAATTAGGTCATCCGCCTGAGAAATTTGAACGTGTGTTTAAAATGGCAAACGATCTAGGCCTAAAAGCCGTGGCCCATGCGGGTGAAGAAGGGCCACCAGAGTACATTTACCAGGCGCTAGATATCATTCATGTGGATCGCATCGACCATGGTGTGCGCTGCAGCGAAGATGAAACCCTGATGCAGCGTCTAGCCGCAAGCCAGATGCCTCTGACTGTTTGCCCATTGTCGAACGTACGCTTAAAAGTGTACGAACACATGAGCGAGCATAATATTCTTAAGCTTTTAGAATTTGGCTTGAATGTCACCGTGAATTCCGATGACCCATCATTTTTTGGTGGCTACTTGTTAGAAAACTTCACAGCATTAAGTGAGCACCTAAAGATGAGTGAATCACAAGCTGCACAACTGGCACGTAATAGCATTAACAGCAGCTTTTTAAGCGATAAAGAAAAACAAGTCTTGCTAGTGTAACCCATCAGCAAAATCTAAAACTGATGGGTTACGTTGCTCGTGTGACTCACAACTAACACCATCCTACTTATTTAGATTAACTTAAGACTCTTACGTCGGGCAATGCCCGACCTACTCATCAAAACAATAAAAAGCCCGCTTAGACTTTCATCTAAGCGGGCTTTTTCAATTTAACAAACAGGCTTATTAACCGTTATTGGTAAATTCTGGGTAAGCTTCCATGCCACACTCAGCAAGGTCAGACCCTTCGTACTCTTCTTCTTCGGTAACACGTACACCCATCACAGCTTTGATGATGCCCCAAACAATGAAGCTGGCTACGAAT
>Ga0209634_1002859_pt1 | contig 11941 bp, 9 predicted proteins | sample LinPmetageLP40_FD_184043 | JGI IMG/M metagenome (GOLD analysis project Ga0209634, IMG submission 184043) | Marine viral communities from the Pacific Ocean - LP-40 (SPAdes) (version 2) | ecosystem: Environmental > Aquatic > Marine > Oceanic | place: Pacific Ocean | collected 2010-08-26 | reverse complement strand
CTTCTTTAAATCCTAATGGCTTTAAATATGGTGATATATTTTTGTTTGTAATTAAAGCAGTACCTGAAGCAGGTATTTCAAAATGTTTCGCAAGAATATATGGATAATTATTTTTTGATTTAGGTATAGTTAATTGATCTGATATTGCTAATTTATATTGATTAATATTTTTTGCATAATTTGTTACTTCTTTCTTAGGATCCTTAATTGTATATCCTGGATGTTTTCTTTCTTCTATTAAATCAGTTTTATCATTATCTATTAACTCTTTAGCACTATGCCTTAATTTATAAAAATCAGGATCATTTGCACCTGATAATAATACTTTATTTTTTTTTTTACTAAAATTAATATTATTATAAAATTGTTCTGTGTATGCATGATATAAATTAAAGCATTTAATATTTGATTTAGGTATTACTTCTTTTGTATTATAAGAGTATCTACAAAATATAGCATCTGCAAATTTTTCCATAAATTTAAGTGCATTTGTATCAGTTTTATCATGTATATCTTCAACAATTAATACTTTTAAACAATCCAATGTTTTTAATTTGGACCACTTATTTTTCCCAAAGGCACTTTTGTCTAATTCTAGTAAAAATACTGCTATTACATCGGGTATTTTATCAATACCTGTTGCATCATATATATCCTTCTGTATATTAGGAGTTTTAATATCTTTATCAGTATCAATAACATGCCAACCTTCTTTCTTTAATTTATTAATAAAATCAGTTATAAAAAATGCCACAAAACCTTCATAATATTTAAATGGAATAGATATAACTTTAAACAACTTTGTATTCTTTTGTTTATTTGTTAATTTTGTAGGTAATGTATCTAAACATGGATTCTTCATTTATAATATAAAATATATTATATATGTTAAAATATATTATATATGTTAAAATATAATATATATGTTAAAATATATTATATATGTTAATGAATTAATATAATAATATTAATTAAATTTAATAATGATTATCTATAGATTGATAATGTGGAGTTTTTTTGTTTTATTTATTATCAACTTTTTTGAAAAAGCAAAAAAAGATAAATTAAAAGAATCAAAAAAATCTAAAAATAATAAAATTAAAGAAAATTATATTACAGATAAAAAACTGAAAAGTTATGATGATGTTGGTGGCATATATTCAAATATATTATTCTCAGATACTAAAAATTGCGAACCAATATCTTTTCAAAATTTAAATTCTGCTGAAAAAAGAAATTTATTCAAATTACCAAAATTTGATAAATTAAATATTCATAGAGATAATACTTTAATTGATGATAGAATTAATTCTATCAATAATTCAATTATTATTAAAAATCCATCAAAATTAATTAATGAATTAAATACTAATATATTTAATCCTGAATTAATTAAATTAATTGATAAAAATAAATTGGAATATGTTGATAAATATGTAGATTATGACAAATTAGATGAGGACTATATGCCTTATTTAATTAAAACTAATAATAATTCTAGTAAAAATGAATCTAATAAAGATGACAAGAATATAAAAGATACATTTTATAAAGTTGATTATAATTATATTACTGATAATCAGATTAAGAATTTTAATAAAATTACAAATTATATATTGAATAAAATTAATGGTAATTCTAAATTTAAAATATCAGGGAATCAAGGAGGTGAAGAAGATTTCAAAATAGTTCAAAATAAAATTAATTATATTTTACAAAATAAAAATAATAAAAATGAATTATTATATGACTTTGATATTGTTATATATAGAGATGGTAAAGGTCATGGGATACATATAAGTTGTGAGGTATTATATAATGAATCAATATATATAACCGATATTGGCGCAGTTGGAATAGTTACGGATGATAAAATTTTCTTAATAACTTCATCAAATGAATACTTAAATGATATAGTTTATTATAAGTACAATAATAAATATGTTATGATAAGAAATCCAAGAGAAGATGTAGTATCACGTATGACACCAATGGAAAAAGTTGGTATAATGAGAGAAAGGGCAAGAAAACTATTATTAGATAGAGGTCTTCATATAAATAATGTTGATAATAGTAATAATTTAGATGATAATATTCCTGGCAAAAGTTTTGCTGAAATAATGAAAGATAAAGCGAATAAAATATTAGTAGATAGTGGTCTTAACTTATAAATAGTATTAATAACAGTAATAACAGTAATAACAGTAATAACAGTAATAACAGTAATAAATGTAATAATATTAATAATAGTAATAATTTAGATGATAATATTCCTAACTGAATTCTACATCTATTTCCTCTACATTTAAATCTGGATCTTCTCCTGGATCAAACATAAAATTATTATCATTATCTTGATCATTATTCAAAGAGTCTAATATACTATCATTTCTTGGATTATCTCCATTATTAATAAGTGTATTAGTTGCTTCTGGATTATAAATATCATCTCTACCGGTAAAATCTTTCAATTGTTTCGCTATTATTCTATCTTCTATATTTAAATCAGCTTGTTTTTTCAATTTATTCATTTTAGATTTTTCTCTCAATTCATCCATTTTAGATTGTAAATCATCATAATCAATTAATTGATTTTTAATAGTATTTCTGTAATCAGTTAATATATAAGATACAATATCTGCTACTAATCTTAATGTTGATGATAAATTTGCATCTGTATTATTTGTATTAATAAATAAATCTATATCATCTAGTATTGAATCTATATTAAATTCATCAGAATCATCATTATTATCTATTAAATATGAATATATATATAATATTATCACTAAAAATATATAATTTAATAAATATAAATTTTTTGTTATATTATTAATTTCATTATTACCATTATTTTTCAAATTTAATAATAATATATTTATTTTTGTATTGAATAATTTATTTGAAAATATAATATCTCTAAATTCATCTCTATCTTGTAAATTTTTTGCAAAATCTAATAAATTATCATTTTTATTAATGCTTAATATTTTTTCTTTTTGTTCATTATTTAAATAACTTTTACTTGTTTTAATTGGATAATAATTATTAAATATTTTACTTAATATTGTTGGAATCCTGTTTGTAATAAATTTCATTTGTATATTTTTAATATTCATAAGTTCTTCGTTACTCAAATCATCCAATGATACTATATATCTATTAAGGTCACCAATTATTAAACTATCAATATCTTTATCTTCTAAATTATGTATATTTGTAAATTTAATTATTTTATCAAATAATTCTTTTATTTTCTTTGTAAATGAATACCATTTACGATTATCATCCATATTTTCAATTAATTCCATTAATAATTTATCGTTCTTAATTTGCTTATTTTCTTGTGATTTTATAATATTATTTATTTTTTGTGTATAATTAAAATAATCTAAACTAAAAAATTCAGGTTTATCTAATAATTTATCATCGGTATCAAAATTAGAATTAAATATTTTACTATTATCAAAATTAGTTCTCAGATTATTTTTTAAGATATTAATAAAAAATTCATTAATAACTAACTTACTGGATGATTTAATATCACGCAAGTAATCATTAATATTTGTATCTTTAAAATAATTATAGTAATTTAATTGTAGATTAATCTTTTCAAGACAGCATATATTTAAAAGTAATGGTTTATTAAATATATTATTTTTATAAAGTTTATTATTTTTTTGATTAATTTTTTCAAATATTTCATATAGGTATTTACCAATATTATTATTAGGTTCATCTTTCATATTTAAATTAGGTCTAAATTCACTCCATACTTTAGGATTTAATTTCTTTTGTTCGGTCTCAATAACTAGTTTATTTTTCTCTAATAAACTTTCATACTCTTTTCTATTTTTTAAAATAATATTAATAATTTGTTTTAATTTTTTGGGAGTATTATCTAAATCATATTCATCACTATATTTTTTATTAATAATATAATATACATATTTATATAATTGTTTATCTGATTTATTATCTTTATCAGTATCAATAGGATAACCTTTAATTGAAAAATATTTATTTTCTAAATCAGTATCAGTAATATTAATTTCAATATCTGGATAAAAAATTTGAAACAAAATAACTACTATTGATGAAATTATTAAAATTAAGTTTCTATTTATTATTTTGTTAATCTCATCATCACTCTTATAAATTAATTGTAATATTTCATTAGTATCTAGATTCTTAGTTTTTTCTTTATTTTTTTTTTTATAATTATTAATAGTTGTTTTTAATAAAATATCACTAAAATAATCAATTGACTTATAAATATGCATTTTTTCTAAATCTTTAAAATTAAAACCTAAAATATTTAATATATTTTCAATTAGTTTAAAATTATTAGTATCTCTATATGGAATGTCTTTTTGTTTAATTGTTTCTAAAAATGGTATAGGTTTATATTCTTGTTCATTAAATTGTTCCATATTATTATAAATTTTATCAACATCTACATAGTCTGCATTACCTATATAATTACCTAATTTCCTTTTTTTGCTATATTTTACTTGCTCAAATGATGGTTCTATATTTGTTATATTTTTAAGATTTTCATCATATTTTTTAATTTGTTTAGTATAAGAATTATAACTTTTTTTAAAATTAATTAAATCATTAACAATTTCAATTTGTAATTCAATAATTTCTAGTTTCTTTTTATTTGTTATATGGTCCCTTTTTTGACATAATGATTCTAAATCATCATACATACATATATCTTTTTTAATTTTCTTATAATAATATACTCCATCACAGTATTTAATTGAATCAACAACATTAGAGTCAATTATATTTTCTCTATTCCATGAACCATTTTTCATAATATATAAGATAGAAATACCATTAGTTGTATTTAATATAACATATTTATCATTTAATTCTTGGTTACCTTCATCATTATTAAAATCATTTTCATTATGATAAAATTTATGTATTTCAATTGTATCACATTCAATATCTTTATATTTTTTTATCTCACTTTCTAATTTTTTCTTTTCATCTGTAAAATTATCTAATTGTTTATCAAAATCTTCATCTTGTATATCCTTTATTTTACTTTCTAATGAAGTAATTAATAATTTTAAATAATGAGAGTATCCTAAATCTTTTTGTTTATTAAAATATAAAATTCTATTATTAATATTATCTATATAATTTTTATTATATTCTTCATATGGAGTATTATCAATATTTAATAATTCTTTATTAATTTCAACTAATTTTATTTCTTTTTTAGTTGATTCTGATTTTTTAATAATTGATAAATTTTTAATTAAATCTTTATTTGAATTTTCATATTTTTCAATATTTGATTTAAATTTATTATAAATTATTTCAATATCATTTTTGTGTAAATTATTAATATTATAACTATAATTATTAAGTATTTCTTGTATGTCTTCGAAATTAAAGAAATTATTATAATAACTAATTAGTTCTGTTATATTTGGTAAAATAAATGATAGATATTTTTGATAGTTTGGGTCGTCTTTAATATTGATTTTCTGTTTATTTTCAGGAAATTGAAATGCAATAGATTCTAAATCATCAATTAACTGTTTTTTAAAATAAATATTATCTTTTTCATTTTCTAAATAAATATAAAAATTATTAAAATTATTACTTTTATTATATGTTAATTTATTTGTTTTTATTTCATCTTTAAGTATAATTGATTTATCTAATACTATATCAATTTTATCATCTTTGATTGAATTTATTATTCCATTAATATTATAATCATTTTCTTTAATACTATCATTAGTTATATTAAAATATATTTTAACTTTATCATCTATTTCTAATTCTTTTATATCATTATAATATTTTGACATATCAAATTTTCTAAAATTTTTATTTTTAGGAAAAGATGAAATATAACCTAATAATTTAACATTATCTCCATTATATAAAGTTAATGTTCTATTTTTATTTAATTTGAAAATTCTATTTGATAATAGTCTGAATTTTTCAATATCAATTGTATTATTATCCAAATCAACACAATCTTGATTATTATTTAATATGCAATGAGATATAGCATCTCTATCAAATAATGGTATATATTTTGAATAATTTAAATCATTCAAAAAATCATTATCATCAATAAATGGTTTAAATAATTCAAATAATCTATTCATTTTATTTTCATAAGTAGATCTTGAATTTTTAATATTTTCCATTTCACTAAAATAACTTTCTAATTCTTCTTTCTTAATAGAATCATTATTTTCAATTTTATAGGTCTCATTATTATTTAATGTAAAAATCTTATTGATATGAATAATTGGATTAATATTATTATCAATTAAATATTTTTTATTATCAATTGATAAATTATTATAAATATCTAATAAATCATCTGCAATTTTAATTTTATCATTATCATTTGCTAAATTTTTATACAAAATAATTAGGTTGTTTTTGAATTGATTATCAGAATATTGTATAAATTCATTTTGTTTATCTTTTTTAATAGTTAATAAAAATTTTTTTCTTGGTAAATCTTTAGGTTCGTCTGTTTTGTCTTTATCATTATTTGTTGGTGATACTGGTAATATTTGTAATGTATCAAATATAATATTTGTATCATTTAAAATTATTTCGTCTAAAAATATTGTTGTTTCATCATAAAATTTTTCCATAGTGTATCCTATTTACTATTGTATAAATAAAAAAATGATATATTTAAATAATTAATTTTTTACAAAATATCTTTTGAATAATTTTTTAATTGAAATTGTTTTATACAATCTCTTTTAAGTGAATTTAATAATTTTTTTATATCACCTAAACCTCCAATAAATATTGTTCTACACTCATCTATAGTTATATCATTAGTAAATTGTATCTTTATAATCATTACATTTTCTAATGGGTGAGGACAATTATAACCAATATAATTTATATCTTTTTTATCATTCTCTCTAATAAAATTATTAAAAAGTAATGATTGAATTAGATTTCCTAATGTATGAGTCTCATTATTAATAGACAAATTATACATATTTTTACTATTCTCAACTTTTTCAAATCTAATATTATCATCATATATATTTTTTATTAATAAATTTAGTTTTTCATCTATTATATCAATTGCTTTATAGAATAAATAACCAGGTTTTACTCTACATTCACTTTCAACGGTGAATTCAAAATGAGATGGTTCATCATATTCATTTTTTTTAAAGATTCTATGTTTTTCAAGAGTTTCAAAGTTTTGTTCTAATTCTATAATTTCCTCTTTATTTAATCCTTTTAGTTTTCCATCTTGTATTTTTTTTTCTAATACAATATCAGCTTGTTTTTCATCAATTATATTAAAATATGAACATTGACTAACATACCCAAAACCAGAATAATTTTTAGCAATGTCTTTAGTTGCTTTCATTTCAATTGAAATCTCATTACCATTTTCTTTATTTATAATATTTGGTTTTAATTTAGTAATTAGAATAAAATCTTTAGTAATTTTATTAGATGGAAATATTTTTCTAATAAATTTTTCATCATATTTTTTATTTTTATCATCAAATATTTCAATATGTTCTGTTGTTATATCTATTATTGAATCAGTTTTATTTTTCTTTTTTAATACAAAATTATATTTATCAGTTTCAAAATCAATAATTTCATCAGTAGTAAAATTTAATGGAATCATTGATAATCGTTGTTGTATAATTTCATTATGCAATGGACATGTATTTTTATCAATTATAATCTTTTGGTTATCAATATTATATGGTTCAAATTCAAAAGCAACATTTGGTATTTCAGATAAAATGATTCTTCTAATTGAATTTAATATAGATACATCTATATTCTTAATTTCAAAAGTAAGTTTATTATTATTTATATTTACCTTTTTAATTGAAAAAGTCATATTTATTATAATAAATTTATTTAAATTAAATTATATATTATTTATATATCAAATTTTAAATATATTTTGTGTTCAATTTTTAAAATATTTATATATATTTTTTTTAATATAATATGGATAATAAATCAAAACATTTATTATTTTATTCTAATTTTTGTTCTTTTAGTAATGAAATTGTAGATAAAATTACAAAACATAGTTTAAATGAAAAATTTTTATTGATAAATATTAGTAAGGTTAGATTTAAAATACCTACAAATATAACAACGGTTCCTACTGTTCTATTAAATGATAAAAGAACAATATATACTGATAAGGATTTAGAAGATTTTTTAGAAAAATTAGCAGAAAAAAATAATAAAGATATTGACGCATTTACCCCATTTAATAGTATTAGTAGTAATTATTCTTTTGTTGACTCTTTTGAAGAACAAAATGATAGTCTTACTAAGAATTTTGGATTAATACATGGTGAGCAAAATATATCTACCCCAACTGAAAATGCTGAGAGGTCAAAAGAAAAATTGGTAGATAAAATGTCATCAATAGAACAAAATAGAAATATGGATATACAGAATATTTATAAAGATATGAAACAAAAATAATTTAAAGAAAAATATAATACTAAATATAATAATAAAATGGAAAATAATACACGTTTTTATGAGATATTCAATAAAAAATTACAAGAATTATTAAGTGATTTAATTGTAGTATTTCCAGATGATAAGGATTTTAAGTTATTTAAGAATAGTATAAGATTAATTACACTTGCAGATATTAAGAAACCACTACAAATGTTTAAATTAAGTTTAACTGATGAATATAAGAAAAATATAGAAGAAAGAAATACAGATTTCTTTTTAGATAATGATTATAGGGATGTACTAAATAATGATATTATTAAACAAAGTATGAATGATGATGATGTAAATAAAAAATTAATTAATAAACTAAAAGGGTATTGGAAGGATTTGAATGATAATAATAGAGATACTATTTGGAATTATTTTAATATATTATTAAAATTATCAAATAAAATTTAAGAAATAAAATTTAATTGTTTAAATAAATGCTAAAGGATTATAAGTTAGAAAATAGTTATCATATAGTTTTATCAATATTTGTTACATATTTAATATCATTTTTACTTAGTAAAAAAAAAATTAATAGGATAGTTGTTATATTAGTTGCATTATTAACTTCTAAAATATTTATAGGTGATTGGGATGTTGGTTTTTGGAAATGGACTATAGTAGATATATTTTATTGGTGTACATTGTTTATATTTGCATTTATAGGAACTCTTTAATTATTATTTAAAGATTAATAAAATAATTAATAAAAAATGTTAGTTCAAGAAAAAATTATTTTTGTTTTTAATAAAATTTTAATAAATTTTTTTAAAGAAATTAAAAAAGAGAAATATTTTAAATTAGCAATTAAGAAACATTATAGAAGTATTGATAAAAAATCACCTACATATATTGAATCATTTAATAAAAAAGTAAAAGAATTCTCTGAATTATTCATTAATGTTGAATCAGATAATGAAGAATTTACTAAAAAATTAATTGATAATGATGATTTTAATAAAGTTAATATATTCAAGAATATAAATGTTAAACATTTATTTCAAAATTTTAAAGAAGAACTAGATAAATATGTTATTATCTCATATATATTAACATTATATCTATTTTCACATTTATATGAAGAATCATTAAGAATAAAAGTAGTAAAAGAAGAAGATAAAAATGTAGAAGAGATAGTATCATCTGATGATGATGAAGATGATGATGGTGATGATGAAGATGATGAAGATGATGATGGTGATGATGAAGATGATGGTGATGATGAAGATGATGAAGATGATGATGAAGATGATGATGATGATGAAGATGAAGAAAAAATGTTAGATGATTTATTAGTAAAGACATTAAATATTTTAAATCAGATAGATATGAATATTGATGTAACGGATATTATTGATGATATTTTAGACGATGATATTAGAAATATATTATTAAATATTAGAAGATTTAAAGTAGCAAATAATACAAATAATACTCCAATTGATATAGATAATAATTTAGATTCATTGATAGGAGATAGTGAGATTGGTAAATTAGCAAAGGAAATATCTGACCAAGTAAATCTTGACTCTTTAAATTTAGAGAATCCAGAAGATATAACAAATTTATTTAATAGTGATACAGGTAATTTGTTAGGTAATTTAGTTCAACAAGTAGGTTCTTCTATTACAGAAAAAATAAGTTCTGGAGAATTGAAACAGGACGATTTGGTAAAAGATGCATTTTCACTTATGAATAAAATGCAAACTAATCAATCTTCTAATCCAGTATTAAACAATATGATGAATAGTATGATGAATAATCAGCAAAATTCTAATAATAATAGTAATCCTAGTGGTAATCCTAGTAGTAATCCTAGTAGTAATCCTAGTGGTAATCCTAGTAGTAATGATAATCAAAATACAGATAATATGGAAGATATGATGAAAGAAATGATGAATGGAGATATGATGCAACAAATGATGAATGGGGGAATGATGCAACAAATGATGAATTCAATGGGTGGAACACAAGCACTTAACCAAAATAATCCAAGTAGTAGAGAAGGTAAAGCAAAAGAAAGATTAAGGAAAAAACTAGCAAAAAAGAATAATAATTAATATAAATGAATTATAAAGATATTAATTCTTTAAAAGAAGTATGTGGTATATTATCAGATAAATACATATCAAATATAATAGAAGAGAATAATAAATTAAAGAATAAAATTAATGAATTAATAACATATAAAAAACCTAAGATTAAAGATTTGTTTTTTAATAGTGATAATAATAATAGTTTTGGTAGTAAAGAATATAATAATTGGTGTAAAAATTTTAATAATGATATTAGTATACTAGTAGATAAATTTGTAAGTGATTATTTTTTAATAAAAACTGATTATTACTCTGAGCCTAAAGATTTATTTTTTGATACTAGTTATTGTGATATTATTGATTGTTTTATTTATTACTATACAGTATTAACAGGTAATAAATATTGGGCTACTAGGATATGTGATACTTATCTTACACCAATTGGATTTTTTCTTAATGAAAATACTAATTTAGAAAATGATAAAGAAAATTTAAAAACTTGTATAATATTAACATTAAATAATATTATATCTCATATAATTAGTTTTGAGTTAGAAGAATAATTTATAATAAAATAATAATTATAAAATAATAATTATAAAATAATAATTATAAATAATTTAAGATTTAATAAAATATAAAAATAATATATAATAAAAAATAAATGGAAGAAAAAATATGGTTTAAAGATATTAATGGTTTTTTAACAGAACGAAATTTTTTAAAATTTTTTCCAACATCAAATATGACATATGTCGAACAAATAAATAGTATTATTAGATTTGGGATATATTTTACAATAATATTACTATTATTTAGAAATAATTATAAAGTATTTTACATATTAGTTGGTATTTTATTAATAACAACAGCAATGTATATAGTAGAAACAAAGAAAATGTTAGAAAGAAAAGAACAATATACAAAGAGTAGATTAGCAAAATCAAAGAAACACAAAAAAGACTGTATTAAACCTACTAAAAATAATCCTTTTATGAATGTAGAAATTAGTGAATATGATACTAATAATAGAGAAGGATTAGAAGCATGTGATATTGATAATGATAATGTAAAAGAAGACATGATTAATAAATTTAATGATAAACTATATAGAAGTACTGACGATGTATATATGAATTATAATAATGATAGGCAATTTTATACAATGCCTGTTACAGATGTTGTAAATGACCAAACTGGATTTGCTAAATGGTTATATGATAGAGGTCCAACATGTAAACAAGGTAATGCTGAAGCATGTTATAATAATGTTAGCGATGTTATAATTGGAAGAGTTTAAAATTTAATTAAATTATTAAATTATTAAATTATTAAATTATTAAATTATTAAATTATTAAATTATTAAATAATTTAATAATTT
>Ga0209634_1002858_pt1 | contig 11942 bp, 10 predicted proteins | sample LinPmetageLP40_FD_184043 | JGI IMG/M metagenome (GOLD analysis project Ga0209634, IMG submission 184043) | Marine viral communities from the Pacific Ocean - LP-40 (SPAdes) (version 2) | ecosystem: Environmental > Aquatic > Marine > Oceanic | place: Pacific Ocean | collected 2010-08-26 | reverse complement strand
AGTCATGTCATCCAAAGCATCACCTATGCTAGCTAATTGGTTGGAGGAAAAACGATTGGATACATTCGTGACATTGTTAAGCCCATGTCTATAAACTGCATCAAATACTAAGCGTACATTCCACACATCATAGCTTACTCCAACCCCACCCGCTATCCCTGTCGATGATTTTATAAATAAATCTTCTGCTCCAATCGAAGTTGTCTGCGTCTCGAAAGGCCCAATAGTCCCTGAGGCGCTATCTGTGCCAGATATATCAACTGATTTATTGGCTCCCACTACAAATGCATAGTAGACTCCTACCTGAATAAAAGGCCTCACTCTGCCTTGTATGATATCATATTTTATGAAAAGTGGGATTTCAACATAATCGAGCAAATGATCCTGGTCATAACGCAGCTCTAAACTATTCTCTGGATTTGCGGTTTCTGACCAAGAGTATTCATTGCTGTAGGTAAACTTATTTCTTCGATAGTTTGGTTGTAGACTAAATGAAAATCCATGATGATAAAAAGTAATTTCAACTCCTGCAAACCCACTAAAAGATGCATAGTCATCATAAGTCTTTTCCCCTTCTGAAGATGGGTAATTTATTGGGCTAAAACCTGAATACCTATCTTCTGGAACTGCAGAAGTGAGACTTCCACCTAATCGAAGACCTAACCACCATTGAGTTTTCAGGAATTTATCCATCTCATTAGGCCTTTTTTTGTATTGTGCCTCGACTTCGTTAAAAGTCAGCACCATAGCCATAAGTGAAAGCACTAAAAACTTGATTAGTTTCATTTCTTAATAATTAGTTTTTTCGTTGTTTTGAGTAAGTTAGATTCTATCTGATAGAGGTACAAGCCTGGTTTCAAACCATCGAGATGAACACGGGTATCATAACTTCCAGCCGCCTTCCATCCATTTACAACCTCTTTTACCATACTGCCCTTCTGGTCAATGATGTGCAGTCGGACATAGCTCGGTGAGTTGATCATAAAAGTGATATTGGTGTGGTCAATGGCCGGATTGGGGAAGGCATCGTCCATATGAAAGCGTGCACCAAAGAACCCCTCTGTAGCCGTCACTTGATCCTGTACCAATGGCAAAGGCTCATAGTTGCCAATATCATCTACTTTCGGTCCGCTGATAAAATCTCCAAAAAAGATGTCATTCTTAATGACCTGCTCATCGACTTGCATCCAATCCTTCAATAAATTGGCAAATACTTGACGATAGTCGTGTTGCATCTCCACATTGTTCTGGGTCATGTCAGGATTAGTCCCTACTACTCCAGGATTTGCATGTCTACCAAAGATCATCAAAGGCCCTCCCTTTCCATGATCTGTTCCGAAACTACCGTTAGAACCAATTCTACGACCAAACTCTGAAGTCGTCACCGACATTACTCGATCTTCAATTCCTCTACTTTTCAAATCATTTTGAAAAGCATTCATAGCTGATGTCAAATGATACATTAGTGCAGCATGAGCACCCATAGTCGGGTCATGACTCTCTACCTGATCAGCGTGCGTATCAAATCCACCTATTCGTACTAAATAGACTTTGGTTTTGGCGCCACCTGCAATAAGTCTGGAAACCAGTTGTAATTGAGAGGTTAGTCCATTTCGTAGGCTTCCAGAAGGCGCATTGAATGGATATGTCTCAGGGTAAGTCACTGTGGGTTCACTTGAATTATTATAAACCTCAAGTAATCTACCAGCATAATCCTCTGTTTTATCTTCGAGTCCCAGTATCCAATTGAGCTCTTTTCCGTAAGGAGAGTTTTCAAGGGCTGTTGGCGGCTTCCCGCGCGGATCTATCAACTGGTCATCAAACCCTTCGAGAGAGTCAATCAAATTAGCAAAGCTTTGTGGATTACCTGGCAATGAAATAGAGGTAGGAATATTTCCAGCTTGATGAAACAATAACGAGACCTCACTACCAATTTCTATCGCCAAAGGGTCTTGCATTTCTGCATTAGGAAAATCAGCCGGGTAGGTTTGAGGGGCATATTCTTGCTGTAAATAACGACCAACCCAACCTGAAGAATAATAATCATCAAACCCTCCTCCCATGTGCCAAATATCTCTTCCTCGAAAATGAGATCCGTTATTATTTGGGTAAGAAACACCTTGGACAATCGTCATTCTTCCTCGATCATATAAATTTTTAGCAGCAATCATGTCTGGATGTAGACCAACCTGATCTGCTGAAGGAAGTGTACTATCCAATGGGATATAACTTCTCACACTATTCTTGGCAGGTATGGCAATATTGGCCCTTCGACTGTAGTATAAATCATATTGTTCTACAGGGATAATGGCATTAAGGCCATCGTGACCTCCGTGAAGTTGAATAATTACAGTTACTCGATCATTATCACTTTGCCCGGCTAACCGTATAAATGGGCTTTTTTGTGCCATGACCCTTACCGGCACATTATTTAGCGCAATAGTACCGCCAGTAGCGGCAGCCATCTTTTGAATAAATTTTCTTCTCTTCATAGCGCTTAAAATAATTGGTATTCAGGCGACTGAAGCATCGCATTAAAAAGCCTCTTCGTATATTCTCCTGCTTCTAAATATTGATTGGGGTCAGCATATAGACTAGACCAGGTAACATTTGTTTGATTTACTTCAGCGGTATCTTCATAATCCGAAAATTGTAAAAATGTCTGCAAGAAATATCTAATTCTTTCTTTTGTCAGATCACCTCCATCGACATCAAAAGACAGATTATCTGACATTGGAAATAAGTAAGTGCTCAATGCCATAATCAATTGTTTTCCATCGTTTGCAGAAGGATCAAAATTATTCTTCACATAAAAAAGCAGGTCAAAATATGGCAAACCCTCAGTTTGATTTAGCAGCGCCCTGATAAAATTATACCGTTGCGATAGGTAATTAGGAGAGATCCAGTTACGATTATAAACAGGGTATTGATGATAAGCTGTATACCCAGCTACCTCAAAAGGTTGATATAAATTCATCCCTTGCTCCTCCATGTAACCAATTAAGTTCCCGGTAACTTCGTAGTATCGTTCAAGATCAGAAGTGTAGTCAGGTAACTGAATGTCAAAAAATGCGAGTGAGCCTAATAATAAGTCAATAGGAGATTTAATAATTCCTCCAAACTTATCATCGGCTACTCCAGTGACTGCTTCGTAGAAATGTTCGCTCTGAAATAGCTCCTCCAACACTGGCTGAATTTTGTAATCACTTGCTATAAATGTGCTTGCCAAATCAGCAATAATGGTATCATCTAAATTCTCATTTATCTCATAGTGCACATAAAAACGATACAATTTACGGCAAATCTGTCTTGCTGTCTCTTCTCTGAGGTAGATCATATCGATCATCTGAGAGATTTCATCTAAGGTACTTTCTTCCGTTGGCAGTCCATTTTCGTAAAGCAAAGGATCGCCAGCTATAACAGTGGAATCAAAATAAGTGCTAAACACTTTATCTTCAGTATTATGTTGAGTTGCAGTATTGCCGCCTTTTATAATACCTCGAGGTAATCCTGTATATGGATCTATATTTTCGTAATTGTCATCATTATCAAAACCAGTAAGTACCTTCGCAGCCGCTTGAACATCCATTTCTGTGTAAGTGAAATAATCTCCATCGGCTGGAGGACTAATGCCATCGATTCGACTTTCTAATCCCCTACCAATAATATAGAGTTCAAGCATCTCCCGGCCATAGTTCTCATTAGGGCTACCTTTCACATTCAATCGACCATCAAGGAATACGAGCATGGCATTGTCCACGCATATTTTCTTGGTCAGCTCCTTGAAATTAGTAGGTGCAACAACTGTTTGTATTTCTCCTGTATCTTCATCTTCGATATCAACCATTCGATCTTCTTTATCAAAGGCAAATAGTCTAAAAAGTGCGTTTTGAAAATACAGTGCCCTGCTATCTCTTACTTTTTCTTGCATTGTAGTGAAGTGAGTGTGCATGAAAAGCACAATCTTCTCCCGCGTAACATAAGCTTTTTTGAGTGCGGGATCTGTTTGTTCACCTCCTAGCAATTGACCCACAAACCATCGCTTGAAAAACTCTTGTAATTCATCATCTCCACTATTTACATCCTCAACCGTACCTGACATTACCCATTCCTCATTGGTAGCTAAATCAATTGGTAAGGGTGCCTCTGGAATGTTGTTGTCAAATAAAATTGCAGCTGCCTGTTGCGCTGTGAGATTGGCGAAGTCATCAATATCTTGTTTACTACCACCAAAGTTTGCTCTTCTCAATAGATGGGCAGCACGCTGAATACCCAATGTTCCTGATAATGGAGATAATGGCATAAATAGAAGTAAGTAGTTGTGTTGATTTTACTATTCTAAAACTAGGTGTTTCAAATCTCAAAGTGACCTATCAATAGATAAGTTGACTATTTTAGAGGATGAATGCCATGATTTTTATACCAAGAGTAAAATGAGAAGTATTTTATGAGAATGGATTCTTTTTTTGAAAAAAAATAAGCCACCTATTTAGATGGCTTAAATGTCACAGGTTGTCAAAGTCAGAGATGCTCTAAACCACAATATTCACGATCTTATTTGGAATAATAATCACTTTCTTAGGCGTCTTGCCTTCTGTCCATTTCAGCACCGCTTCCGTAGCCAATACTTCTTTCTCAATCTCCTCTTTCGGCATGTCAAAAGGGAACTTGATCTTCACCCTCATTTTACCATTAATCGAAACTGGATATTCATGCGCATCTTCTTTGAGATACGCCTCATTATATGCTGGATATGTAGCACTAGATATATCGCTATCATGTCCTAGCAGCTTCCACAGTTCTTCTGCTATGTGTGGCGCATAAGGAGAGACTATTAAAGTCAATGATTCCAATACTTCTCGTTTATTGCATTTCAACGAAGAAAGTTCATTGACACATATCATAAATGCACTCACTGGTGTATTGAAAGAATATCGTTCAATATCTTCTTGAACTTTTTTGATAGTCTTGTGAATAGACTTCAGCTCTGCTTTAGTAGCCTTTTCTTCTGATATGCTCAAAGCATCGTTCTCATCATGGAAAAGGTTCCACATCTTTCTCAAGAACTTATATACACCATCTATTCCATTGGTATTCCAAGGCTTGAACTGTTCCAATGGTCCCAAGAACATCTCATAAAGTCTCAGCGTATCTGCCCCATACTTAGCAACAATATCATCTGGACTGACTACATTGTATTTGGACTTAGACATCTTCTCTACCTCTACTCCACAGTGGTACTTTCCATCCTCAAGTATGAATTCTGTATCTTTTAGGTCTGGTCGCCAAACTTTGAATGCTTCCAAATCCAATTCATCATTGTGGACTATATTCACATCTACATGCATGCGTGTACATTTATGTTCCTTTCTTAGATTGTATGACACAAATGTATTGGTGCCATTAATCCGATATACAAAATTTGATCGACCTTGGATCATCCCTTGATTGATCAACTTTTTGAATGGTTCGTCTTCTTGAACCAATCCCAAATCGTATAAAAACTTACACCAGAATCGCGAGTACAACAAGTGACCAGTAGCATGTTCAGAACCTCCAATGTATAAATCGACATCCTTCCAATATTCTTGTGCTTCCTGACTTACAAACTCTCCATCATTATTAGCTTCCATGTATCGGAACCAATACCAGCTTGAGCCAGCCCAACCAGGCATTGTACTCAGTTCTAATGGATATCTTTCAGATGATCCAGATGGAGTGTATGTAAAGTCTTTTGCTCTTCCCAAAGGTGGATCACCATCCTCAGTAGGTAGGTATTTATCAACCTCGGGAAGCACAATGGGCAAGTCTTTCACATCCACCAATTTTGGTATTCCATTATCAAAATAGACAGGCACAGGTTCACCCCAATAACGTTGCCTCGCAAAGATGGCATCTCGAATTCTATAATTGACTTTAGAAGTACCAATACCTTTTTCTTCTATGTAGTCTGTCGCTCTTTTAATAGCTTCATCACAAGATAAACCATTAAGTATACCTGAGTTAATCATTTTGCCATCCTTGGTGGCATCGGCCTGTTCTTCTATTTTTTGGATATCATACACTGGTACAATTGGTAAGTCAAAGTGCTTGGCAAAGTCATAATCACGTTGGTCACCTGATGGTACAGCCATCACTGCACCAGTCCCATACCCAGCCAATACATAGTCCGCTACCCAAATCGGTACTTGCTCTCCTGTAAATGGATGCTGAGCATAACTCCCAGAGAATACACCAGAGATGTTTTTCACATCACTCATGCGATCTCTTTCAGATCGGTTCTTTGCGATGCTCACATATTCCTGAACAGCTTGCTTCTGATCATCAGTTGTGAGTTGATCAACAAAGTCACTTTCGGGAGCCACTGCCAAATACGTAACTCCATATATGGTATCAATTCGTGTGGTAAATACTGGGATATCAACCTCTCCTGATTTGAAAGTAACTTCAGCACCGATGGATTTGCCAATCCAGTTGCGTTGCATATCTCGTAACGGCTCTGGCCAGTCTATCTTATCCAGTCCCTCAAGTAATCTTTCCGCATAAGCGGTGATGCGCATACTCCATTGCATCATGTTCTTTCTAATTACCGGAAAGCCCCCACGTTCTGAAAAGCCATCTTTAACTTCATCATTGGACAGTACGGTTCCTAACTCAGGGCACCAGTTAACAGATGTCTCCGCCAGGTATGTCAGTCTGTATTGAAGCAGTATGTCTGATTGCTGCTTTTCGTCAAAGCTATTCCATTCATCTTCTGTGAATGAGATGACATTCTCATCACTCTCAGCATTTATCGAAGCATTGCCATTTTTAGTAAAAAGAGCGACCAACGTATCGATGTGCTCTGCCTTATCAGTATCGTAGTTGTACCAACTATCAAATAGCTTCATGAAAATCCATTGCGTCCACTTGTAGTAGTCTGGATCACATGTCTGTACTTCTTTGTCCCAGTCAAATGAAAAACCAATGTTCTTCAACTGTTCTTTATAGCGTTTTATATTCTGTTCGGTGGTAATAGCAGGGTGCTGTCCTGTTTGGATAGCATACTGCTCTGCAGGAAGACCAAATGCATCAAACCCCATCGGGTGCAGCACATTGAACCCCTTGATTCTTTTGTATCTAGAGATGACATCGGAAGCGATATACCCAAGTGGATGACCAACATGAAGTCCCGCACCTGATGGATATGGAAACATGTCCAACGAGTAGTATTTTGGTTTGGTAGTATCTATTGAAGCTTTGAAGGTGTTATTCTTCTCCCAATACTGCTGCCACTTCTTCTCAATGTCGTTAAACTGATATCCTGCCATTTCCTCGTGTTCTTTTTAGAAAGGCACAAAATTAAGAGATTTCAGGGCAATGAATACCGCATCATGGAAGTATTTTATTCGTATATTAGTCTTATGAGTACAGCTGAATTGGACATATTAAGAAAAGAGCTCTCACAATGGATTAACACAATAAGTGATTCAAGTCTATTGCAAACTCTAAATGCCATCAAATCATCATCGAATCAAAGTGCGGACTGGTGGGAGGAAATTTCTTCGGCTGAAAGAATGAAGATCGATTTGGGTATGAATGATTTGAATGATGATAAAACCATATCTTCAAAAGACTTTTGGCGGCAGTTAGGCTAGCATGAAGAGCCCTATCAATGTCTGGTGGACACAGCAATCTTTTACAAATGCTCGAAGTATAAAAGAATACCTTCTTAGAAAATTCACAGAAAGAGAAGTTTCTAACTTTGAAAATTTACTGAAAGATTTTGAGAAAATGGTGACCATTTTCCCTCATTTATATCCCAAGTCCAATCAAAAACCTCACATCAGAAAAGCTGTGTTGCACAAATTTACCTCAGTGTATTATGTAGAAAAATCGGGGGAAATCATTGTCATTGCTATTCATGATAATAGGCAAAAGGAAGACTAATATGAATCTATGAAGTCAATCATTCGCATATTCATTCTACTAATCTTTTGTTTCATCATACTGAACATTCTGGTAGATCAGTATAATGGAGAATTGCCTGTAGCGGAAGGTGGCTTTACTTGTGAGGAATTTAGTCAGAGTGATTCGATTTCAAACAAAAGCATAAATCATCAAAGAGCTTGGAAAGACAGCAAATATTGGGAGAGTTATTGTGTCAATTATGCAATAGTTGGTGATCACTACAATAGTTCTTTTACTTATAGGAATGGACTAAACCAATCTTTCTACTATGAAACATTTCACGAATATTGGGGCAAAGTCTACCACGACTTGTTACAATATGAATCTGACCGCCTTTGGGCGCTGCAGGATTCCTTAAAAAATATTGGCCTTCAAGAATCACTTAATAGTGTTGATTTTGCAGATATGGTCGTTTCATTTGTGCAGGACATCCCATATAGTTTCATTATGAGTAAATCATGTGATGAAGCAGGAGATACTCCTTGTGTAGCTGATCAGAAATTTGGACTGCTTTCCCCTGTTGAATTTCTTTATACACTCAAAGGGGATTGTGATACACGTACTACGGTACTCTACAAATTGCTAAAACATTTTGGCTATGACGTCAAAGTCGTCATTAGCAGTGAGTATGCGCATGCGATGCTAGCAATCAATCTTCCATTGACTGGTGACTATTTGACCTACATGGGGAAACGTTACTATTTTTGGGAAACAACCAACATTGGTTGGCAACCAGGCATGCTGGATGCAGATATGAAAAACATCAATTATTGGAACATAGCTTTAAACTAATATGAACAAAATAGGAATCCTCGCATTAATCGAAATCATTTCAGCACTTAGCTGTGGAGTGGTCATCCTTTTCATCACTTACAAAGGCCTAAAATACTTGGCTATTAAACGGTATGGAATTGAAAGGAATAACCTCGCATACAGTATCTTCATGGCCGGTGTTCTGCTTTCTGTAGGTATCATGATGAGTGGAGTCATTGACCCATTACTGTCGGTATTTAGAATTATAAGTAATCAAAACAATTCATTTGGGTCTACCATCCTCTCCTTTTTAGGCCAAGGAGCAATTTATATCGTAATAGCCTATGTTTCTAGCATCATTATCATTGCTATCGGTGTATCGATATATGCCAACCTCACGCCTATTGATGAGTTCGCAGAAATCAAAAACAATAATCTTGGAGTAGCTATTATAGTTTGTGTGATTATAATCACACTGACGCTGATGTGTAAAGATGGGGTGATTTTATTAATCGAGTCGATTGTGCCTTATCCAGAATTGAGTCCTAGATAGCAATAACCTGAGTTCGACTGTTGATTCTTGCCAAGAATTGACTTTGCAGGTCATTTAGAGGGGGTAATCCTTATAATTAGAGGCACAAATCTCAATAGATGTGATGAGATTCTTCAGACTTCGTCTTCTGAATGACGTACTCTTTTTGGTTGTTCTTAACAAAGTCACCATAATTCTCCCTGATCACCATTTAACAATCCAACTCAGGTTAATTAGGACTAGAAATCATCATCTTCATCATCAGGATCTTCTGAAGGGGTTTCTACTGGTTTGTCTTCTTCTTTAGAAGTCTTTTTGTTCTTCTTTTTCCTAAAAGAGAATTTCTTTTTCTTCTTTGGTGGATCATCAACAGCTTCTTCATCTTCACTTTCGATATTTTCACCCTCCAATTCTGAAACACCATCTTCAATTTTTGGTTTCTTTTTGAAAATGCCTAGAAACTTTTGGAAGAAGTTTTGTTTCTCGCCAGTTCGATCCGCTTGATCTTTGTCTATTTTATTTTTTTCGGCATCAGCTGCTTCGAGCAATGCTCGTTCTTCTGGGTATACTAATATATCATTGAAATAATAGAAATAGAATTCTTGTTCAACATTGAAATGTTCCGTCCAGCCGATTTCACTTATCGAGGTACTGTCTAAAGCCACCGTATCGATGACATCCATTTCTGCCATGAGTACAATATCTCCAGCCAATTGTGTAGAATCATCCAACACAGGATAAATTGTTTCCATCTTTACCGTATTCAAGCTTCTCACTTTCTTCCAATAGGGTTGTTTTTCTGCTACTAGAAATTTGTTCTTACTTGCTGTGAGTATTTTGGGGGTAGAATCTTCTTTGAAATAGCTGAAATGCTTAGTCAAGGCAGCTTTATCATGGATAAATGCACTCTGATAGGCAGGACATATCGTGCGTTCTGCGCATGACCATGCGAGTAACGCGATAATTGCAATTAGTCCTAGTTGTTTAAAATGCCTCATCAGCTTCAATAACGCCTAAAAAATAACCTTAGTGTCAGTTTCGAAATGTATAAAATCACATTTCTATGCATAACCCCCAAAAGTAAGGCGAAAAAGTCATTTTTCTAAAAAACAATGCGTAATTAACTGCAATTTGGAGGAAAAGAAAAGGAATAAAGAGACAAATACATCGATTACTTCTTTAAGTAACTAATTATCAGTTATTTATAACCAATAGTAGTTAGTAATTATTCAACTCTTCTTTCACTTTTCTGGGCAGTTTAGATACGACCAAATCATAAGAATGGTCAATCCATTCATAGGCATTGCTGTCTGGAATAGATCCATCCATCAAAATGGTGTTCCAGTGCTTTTTATTCATATGATAGCCCGGCAATACCCCTGAATATTCTTCTCTCAATTGAACCGCTAACTCAGGGTCACATTTGACATTGAAGCTCACAAAGTTATCTATGTTTGTAATGGTAAACATCTTACCCATCACTTTGAAAACAAGTGCCGTCTCATCAAAAGGAAACTCTTCTGTGACGCCCTTTTTGAATAGGCAATAGTCCCTGTAGGATTCTATATTCATGATGTTATTTTAGCTTCAATAAAATATAAATGCGATGAATATGCAAGTCTATTTTGTAGGTTTGCATCAATCTGAGCTTATGACCCAATTCATTGTACATTATGGACTTCATTTTTTATTCCCTGGGATGCTTGCATATTTGCTTTTCAGGCCTCGTTGGAAAACAGCATGGTTAATTATGGTTTTTACAATGTTGATCGATTTAGATCATTTGTTGGCCAATCCTATGTTCGATCCTAACCGGTGCAGCATCAACTTCCACCCGCTGCACACCTCATACGCTCTTGTATTTTATTTGATGCTACTATTTCCGAAAAAAAGCAGAATAGTAGCCGTTGGGTTGCTTTTTCATCTATTCACAGACTATTTAGATTGTTTGATGATGGGGGTTTAAGTTTAGCGTTTTAGGTTTGAGGTTTCAAGTTTGAGGTTTAAGGTTTCAAGTTTAAGGTTTAAGGTTTAGAGTTTAGGGTTTAGAGTTTAGGGTTTAGGGTTTAGAGTTTAGGGTTTAGGGTTTAAAGTCTAGAGTTACAATAAATCGTCCAAGTTCTCAAAATTTGAACCCTTTTGAATTTAGACTGGAGGTAATGAGCTCGGGAAGGTAATCCTTTCCTTACGCTCAATACATAAGTAATTTTGAGCTAACACACACTTACAAATACAAGCTGAACACTAAGGTTAGGCACAGTGTTATCAACGATTTCTTTGGTCAGGTAACAGAAGTATTGACAGGTACAAATGTGCGGGTATAATCAAGCAAGAAGAGCCTTGACATCTATGTCAGAGTTCTTCTTGTTTTTAAGTTTGTCAATACCTGAAATTAGTTGCGTGCAGGCATCACCACCCAAAGTATGATGTACACCAACATCCCTGGGAAAGCCGCACTAAATATTGAGATTAGGACATAAAGCAACCTCACAATGGCTACTTCCCATCCAAGGTAATCTGCAATTCCTGCACAAACCCCTGCTATTACTTTATTATTTGATCTTGTAAGTCTGCTTGTCTTCATGTTATTTCAAAGATAAATTTCTAGGGTGGTTAGGTCAATTGTGCTTGTGTCATATTAGTCTTACCAAGTTTTGGAAACTTAGTAAGACTTAAAGCTTCGTTCATATTATCTTGATCCCCTCAA
>Ga0209634_1002857_pt1 | contig 11942 bp, 8 predicted proteins | sample LinPmetageLP40_FD_184043 | JGI IMG/M metagenome (GOLD analysis project Ga0209634, IMG submission 184043) | Marine viral communities from the Pacific Ocean - LP-40 (SPAdes) (version 2) | ecosystem: Environmental > Aquatic > Marine > Oceanic | place: Pacific Ocean | collected 2010-08-26 | reverse complement strand
CCTCAAAATCAAAAATGTTGCTTTTCGCGATCTTTCAATTTATTTCTAATCGATTGATGCTCAGGCATCAACTCATAGAAAGAAAATTGAAACCTCATCGAAAATCACTCATTTTGTGAAAGATGATCTGTTTTCTTAGAGACACTATGTAGAAACAAATCTGTTTTTTATATCAGCGGTAGGCACTCTGCACTGATCCTTTCTTCCAAACCATTTATAACGGTTGGTGGAAATAATTTCATAAATCCAGTCTCTTAAAAATCTTGGGACAATCTTAAAAACATACAATAGCTTCCATGCTCCTGACAATTCCTTTGCAATTTCTAATACGGCATTACTTTTTAGGAAAACTTTATTTTGTCTCACCAAGACCATTGATTTAAAGTCCTGCGCTGGAAGTTGGTGTTGCTTTAAAATTTGTTGTCCTAGTTCGGATTGGAGAGAAGCAAACACAATTCGCTGTCTCTTATCTCGGTCAATAACAAAATTGACGGCACCATTGCATAGATTACAAACTCCATCAAACAATAGTAGATACTTGCTTTCTATTTCAATAGATGTACCCATCCTTTAATGATTCTAGATTTATTTTCAGGATTGATCGCGTCAAACTTGACTTCGGCACTATAGAAATAGACCCCTGTACTGAGCTCACGTCCAGAATTATCAAATCCATCCCAATCTATTAGAATGGCCTCGTTCCTGGATAATGACTCACCATTGAGTCTGGCATCTTCAGAATTGTAAGTATATACTTCCCCTCCCCATCTATTAAAGACTTGGAATTCGACCGATTGTACAAATCTGGGACAAAATTTCAAATCAATGTTAATAATTTGATCACCTTCATTGCCAACGAACACATCACTATATGCTCTGAATGTGTCATTCTTATTGTCTCCATTAGGAGTAAAAACATTGGGAAGGACATAGTTAGGGCAGTTGTCTTTACACACTTCATTGCTGAATTCACTCTCATTGCCTGATCTATCGACCGTCTTTATCACATAACATCCTGCGTAAGATTGTAAGTCGTCATGTATATAAACCGTATCAAAAACACTGGCTATCCTAACATATTCATTGTCCAACTCTCTCTTATAATAAACATCATAATGATCGATGTCTTCCGCACACAATCCTGGTGGGTTCCATGAGAGTCTGTTCTGAAAATCAGCAAAATCACATGGTAAATTATCAAAAGGATATTCTTCATCATCTCCACCTGTAAGTTGTCCGATAGGACGGCAGTTCAGTTCATCGATAGATAGACTAGTAGAACAAGGCGGAATGGTATCACTAGGTTGGCTGCAAATAATCTGAGAAGCGTTCAATTGTGGAGATGCAATAGCCGGATTACCATATGATCCCTTTGCAAGGACGTAGTAACAATACAATTGCGTATTGACCAGAGGTGTATTATTGAATTGTCCAACATCCAAATATTGAAGCCCATCAATCGTAACTTCTACATCTGCAATTTTAAAGAAATCAAATGGATTGTTGGTGTCTACATTATCTCTGAACACTTCATGAAGTTGACCTTGGATTGAATTGGACCAAGGCACCTCTGCACTCCAGTTGAGTTGTATGCTTTCAAATTCAGGAGTAGTTTCCAATCTCACACTCGATGCCACTACTGAAGTTTCTATCTCCGTGCCAGAATTGTCAATGGCTGTGACCGAATAATGATAAGCATTGTTAGTAGTATTCAGTCCTGAATCAAAGATTGTCGTGTCCTGAGTGGTTGTAACTATTTCTGTAGCCGCTCCTGTCAAGCCTTCTCCTCGTTGCACCCGATAACTCAATGGCAAATCAAATGTAGATAGGTCTAGTTCGAATGGACTTCTCCAACTTACGTTGATACGCCCGTTGTTTTCGTCTGTTGACAACACGGTAACATGCGTAATCGTAGGCGCACTGACCTCAACGGGTGCAATACACCTCTCATCAGAAACGATGCTTTCACCACCTTGCGGCTTAGGGAAAACTGCTATTAACCGATAACAATACTCGGCTCCAAAGGCAAGTCCTGCTCCATTGTTGGTATCTCGATAACTCGAAGCATCGATCCCTACCTCATCTATGAGCTGGTAACCACTATTCTCAGGTAAACCTGTTTCACATTCATCTGGTGTATAATTAAACCTCGCCACTCTTCGCCAGATCTGAACCCTAACGTCCGTCCCTGCTAAATCACAGGCATATGGTGTGAAATTCAAATCAGCTGCTCTTCCATCTCGAATTGCAGATATCAAGTCAGGTTTCGCCCCCACTACAGTAATATTCCAAGTCGCAAAAGTCACCAATTTAGGTCCCATATCAGGGTTATCTGTTATTTTAAAAATCACCTGATATGGTTGTTCTCTTACATTGGCACATTCTGTCTGCCACTGAAATTGAGAGGTCGCAGGGACTGGTCTAAAATCATTAGGTCCGGGATTTGGAGTGAATGATGGCTGACCAGCTGCACCATTGAATAATTGTGAGAAGATCTCAATTTTCACCTGATCACCATCAGGGTCTGTCCCGATAATTGACTCGTTGATTAAAGTACCTGCTTCGACACAAATGTCTTCTGGAATATCAAGTTCAGGCCGTTCATTATCACAGTCCTCAATCAAGATTTGCATATCTCTAGTCACATAACCTATTTCAAACCAAATACCATTCTTATTTCTCCATTCTATTATTTTGAACGCTACATTATATTGTCCTTCCACTCCTGGTGCATCCCAAATTAAATCTCCATTCGTTGGATTGATCGTGAAAGTTGGAGGTCCATTGCCATTTTCATTCGCAGTATTAAATCCATTTGGATAAAGACTAGCCTCATTAGTATTGGGATCTCTATAGTTAGATACTTCCACTCCTCTATCTTGTTTGGGTGTAGTGAGTTCGTATGACAGGCTGTCTCCATCTGGATCGAAAGCTCCTGGGTTATGAAAAAATGCAACCTGTGTACAACCTTCATCTACTGGAGGAATTAGCAGTTCTGGAGATTGGTTACACCCAATAAATCCGTCAATTATAATTTGAGACTCTGTATAAAAAGGTGTTTCGACAGAATTGTCAATATTGAGTGTGCCAGCATTTCTATTGAGCTCTCTATAGCCTATTACATATATCCCCTGGGCTGGGAATGTATGCGTTATGGTCACTTCATTTTTTTCTATACCGTTACCGACAAGTGTAGAAGTAAACTCGCTACTCCCTATCAAAAGGGGATCACTACTATCACCAAAATCCATAAATCCATCACCGAAGATGATTGTAGAGCGTGTATCTCTATATCCCGTGAAAGTTATTTGAAAAGTTAAGTTACTACAATTAGTACGTCTAATAGTAATTTCTCCTGCACGGATATGAGTGGCCATCACTTGATGACTCACAGAAAAGATAATCAACAGAATGATAAAACTTATATGATGCCTGAAATTGCTCAGAATAGGTCGAATGTTTATGTTACTTAAAATCACTAAAATTATTTCTTTTGGAAACAGCAATATGCTATAAATAGTTACAAAAATAGCTGATTAATTCTACTGGAAACTACAAAAACCATGCTATCAAATATATATAAAAACAGTTAGCATACTTTCTTGTTATTATATTATAATTACAATTATCTTAAAAGCCCTCACTTATGCGTCTAATTTTAGAAATTCCTCATGATTTATTCAAGGTGAGCGTTTTTGCTTGGAATAATAAGTACATGATTAAACTTGAATACGGAGATTTCGAGCAAACATATAAGGTTAGTGAATGGGATCTTACCAGTGAAAATGAAGTACCTGAATTAGTGAATAAATTGCTAGCTAAAAGTCCTGAAAAAATATTTAAGCAAATGAATGAAAATTTCATGGCCGCTATGGATGAGTTGTGAGTCGGAGGATAATCAAGACACTTCACTTATGAACTCAGTGTTAAATAATAAGCCAAGGCTACTAATAATCCCAATAATTACTGTTTATGTTTAGAATATTAAGTAAAATTAAATAGCTTAGTCGTTGTTTTAAACAACCTAAACTAATCTTTATTTTTTTAACAGATAGAACCATGAAATACCCATCAATGACAGGAAAATTACTCACTCTAGCAATAATCATAGGGCTAGCATCATGTGGAAAGCAAGCTACTGATGAAGAGGCTAATGAAAATTCAGAAGCTTTTGAACAAGCTGAGAATGAAGTAATAGACCAAATCGAGTCCGTGGTTTACGATATTCCGTCACCTTCAGAGATTCCATTCCTTCTGGAAGCCACTGGAGCGGAATTCAATGAAAGTTTGATCAACGATATTGGCAAAATTGGAGAATACGAAATCACTAATGACGCGGCAGCACTCAACTTAGGAGTGTATGCAACAGATATTGGATACTTAGTTTCTTATGGAAAAGTACAAGAGGCACTTAATTACATGTCTTCTGCCAAAGGTTTGGCTGATCATCTTGGAGTTTCAGGATCTATCAACGTGAGCTTGTTAGAGAGATTTGAAGGAAACTTATCCAATAAAGATTCTTTGGCATTTATCCTCAATGAAGCCATTGGTGAAACCGATCAATTTTTAAAGGATGATGATAGATCAAGAATGGCTGCCTTATTAATTACAGGTAGTTTTATTGAAGGTCTATTTATATCCACCGAATTAATTAAGACTTACCCTAAAGATTTACTTCCCGAAGATAGCAGAAATCTAGTATTGACTCCTCTGATGAGAGTCATCTTAGAACAGGAAAAATCACTAAAAGACCTAATAGGTCTTTTAGAAACAATAGAGCAGGCACAACCTGTAGGTGGCATCAAAGGTCAGCTGACCGAATTACAAGAGTTGTACAGTAAACTTAATATTCAGGAGCAGATTCAAAATAATCAGTCTAGTCTTGTACTCACCGATGCAATATTGATAGATATAACTTCTAAAGTAAATGAGATCAGAACAAGCATCACAAAATAACATTTCAACACCAAAGTGATTTAAAGGCAGGTTTTCCTGCCTTTTTTTGTTTAGAAGAAATATTATACAAAACACTTCAATAATACTCAATACATAAGTATCTTGAATTTTAGCCTAAACCTTTAATTCATGAGTGAAGCACTACTACAAGCCATCATCAAACTATTTGCAATAGTTGCGAAGGAAGATGAGGTCACTGCTGACGAAAGAACTCAAATTCAGGAATTTCTGAATGAACACCTGAATGAAAAAGCTGTCCCTAGTTATATCAAAGAATTTGATGACTATTGCACATCTCTTCCTACTGGAGCCGGACACCATGAACAGGAATTGGCTAATATAAACGACCTCTGTGCTAAGGTAAATCAAGAACTCACACAGCAACAAAAGATAGTTATCATACTCGAGCTGATAAGAATCATTCTTGCGGATGGAGAAATCTCAAAAAGAGAAGATGAACTTGTCACAAATATTGGCAAGGCTTTCAATGTTTCGAAGGAAGATATTGACGATATCAAATCATATGTTATCGGCAAAACCGAGAAAGATTTAGCATTTGAGCATGTCTTGATCGTTAATAACCAAAAGGAAACCAAGAGTGAAAAGTATCACCATATTTCCAGACCCCAACTACACGGGCTTATTACAATTTTACGCCTCTCCTATGTAGACACATACTTCATCAAGTACATTGGAAATTCCGACTTATACCTCAATGGTGTTCCAATGAGGCAGAATAAGATTGGTATATTTTCAACAGGAAGTACCATTCGGGGAGAGAATATGAATCCAGTTTATTATAGTGATGTGGTAAGTCACTTTATGCAATCGGGTGATGAAACCAACATTACCTTTGAGGCCAGTGATATTCATTTCAAGTTTAAAAATGGAAAACTTGGGCTCAGAGAAATCAATATAAAAGAGGAATCAGGAAAGTTGATAGGGCTGATGGGTGCTAGTGGTGCTGGTAAGTCTACATTGCTGAATGTACTCAATGGACATGACACACCTTCTCAAGGCAGTGTATTGATCAATGGGATCAACATTCATCAGGATGTTGATCAAGTTGAAGGAGTAATTGGCTTTGTTCCACAAGATGATTTATTGATAGAGGATCTTACAGTATATCAAAACTTATACTATGCCTCCAAACTATGCTTTGACAATCTCAACGAACAAGAACTGGATGAACTAATCCTCAAAGCCCTCAACAACCTGGGACTCACTGAGACTAAAGACCTAAAAGTTGGATCTCCACTCGAAAAAACCATAAGTGGCGGTCAACGAAAACGTTTGAACATTGGATTGGAATTGCTTCGAGAGCCTTCGGTACTCTTCGTAGATGAACCTACTTCTGGATTGTCTTCAAGGGATTCGGAAAACATCATGGACTTGCTCAAAGAGCTTTCTCTAAAGGGTAAGTTGATTTTTGTGGTGATCCACCAACCATCCTCGGACATTTTCAAAATGTTTGACAAGCTGGTCATTTTGGATGTAGGTGGATATCAAATATACTATGGCAATCCCGTGGAAGCTGTCGTTTATTTCAAGCAAATGATCAATATGATCAACAGCGAAAAGGGCGAATGTATCTCTTGTGGAAATGTAAACCCAGAGCAAATCTTCAATATCATTGAAACAAAAGTGGTCAACGAATATGGAAGGTTTACGAATGAACGTAAAATATCACCAGAACAATACCATGCCTACTTTAAAGACAATTCGGTAATTCCTACCGTAAATACTGCAACTGCTGCTCCTCCTTCCTCTCTGAACATACCGAATAAACTCAAGCAGATGCATATCTTCTCCATGAGAGATGTCTTCTCAAAGTTGAGCAATAAACAATATTTGCTAATCAATCTATTAGAAGCTCCTGTTCTGGCCTTTTTATTAGCCTTTATCGTTAAATACTACAACACCTTCGACACTTCTCATGACGGCTATTTATTTAGTGAAAACTTAAACATTCCAGCCTATCTTTTCATGAGCATCATAGTAGCACTATTCATGGGGCTGACAGTAAGTGCAGAAGAAATCATCAGAGATCGGAAGATACTTAAACGAGAAGCCTTTCTTAATTTGAGCAGGAGTAGTTATCTGCTTTCCAAAATCTCAATTCTATTTATTCTATCAGCTATCCAGACTTTCACTTTTGCCTTGATCGGAAATATGATTCTTGAGATTCATGGCATGACCATTTCCTATTGGATGATTCTATTCTCAACCTCATGTCTTGCCAATATCATTGGGCTTAATATCTCTTCTGCATTCAACTCGGCAGTGACCATTTACATATTGATCCCGATATTGCTTATACCACAACTAATTTTGAGTGGTGTAGTCGTTGAGTTTGACAAACTCAATCCACAGCTCAACAGTGATAGTACGGTTCCGTGGGTTGGGGAAGTGATGGCCTCCAGGTGGGCTTTCGAAGCCGCTATGGTGTCTCAATTCAAAGACAATAAATACGAAAGTCAGTTTTATACTTATGATAAAATCATGGCAGAATCAGATTACCGTAAAGTGTACTATATACCCACTTTGGAGTCCAAGTTAGAATATTGTCTTAATAACTTTCGAAGCCAGGATGCTGCTACCATTGAAAAGATGAATGGTAACTTAACACTCCTTCGCCATGAAATCAGTAAAGAGCTCAACTATGTGGGGGATGACAAATTTGACCATACTGACAACCTCTATTTAGAGAAATTTGATTCGACTTTATACGAGCATGTAAATGAGTTTTTAGAAACACTGCGAAAATTCTATGTCAATAGATATAACAAGGCTGATCAATACAAGGACCAAATTATTCATGAGATGACCAATACTCCTGAGAAAAAGGCATCTTTCGAGAAATTGAAATCTAGCTATTTCAATGAGAGCATTGCCTCATTGGTGAAAAATCAAAATGATGCCCACAGAATAATAGAACATGAAGGAATGCTGATTCAAAAGATATTTCCAATATACATGACCCCTCATCCGTCAAATATGTTTGACTTTAGAGATCAATTTTACGTCCCTCATAAGCATTTTATGGGCAAGCATTTTGATACATTGTATTTCAATATTTCTATCATCTGGGTCATGTCTCTGATACTAATATTAACCCTGTATTTCGATATCCCAAGAAAGGTCGTGGATGGGCTTAGTAATATTCAAAGGTAGACTCAGTTAAATATGTTTTTCATTCTATCAAAAACATTGTACTTCTTTCTGATGCCTCTCCCACTTGTCATCGCTGCTATTATTGCTTCGGTGATTGTAAAAAATATGGCATGGAAAAGGCGATTACTATATTTTGGAATTGCCTTGTTTGTATTCTTCTCCAACCCATTCTTATCCAATCTGGCAATGAAATCCTGGGAAGGAACTCCCACTGCTATTAGTCAACTAAAGTCACATAATGTCGGAGTCGTACTTACTGGAATCACAAATCGCTATAAGAAGCCTGGTGATCGTGTGTACATGGAAAGAGGTGCTGACAGAATCCTGCATGCTATCCAATTGTATAAACAAGGATTGATTAAAAAAATAATAATCAGCGGTGGTTCAGGAAAATTGGTAGACAATAGCAACGATATCAAAGAGGCTGATGAACTAAAAAAAGTACTCCTACTGTCAGAAATACCTGACAATGATATTTTCATCGAAAACATGTCCCGCAACACTTATGAAAGTGCGGTGAATACTTGTGACCTCATTTCTGCCCAATTTGGAAATCAGTCAATATTGTTGATTACGTCTGCATTTCATATACCAAGAGCAAGCGCCTGCTTCGCCAAGCAAAATTGTAATTTCACCTCCTTTGGTGCAGATTACTATAGTCATGACAAAGGCTACAATATGGATGATTTCATTGTACCAAAATCTTCAGCTATCAAGAACTGGGAAGTAATATTTAGAGAGGTCCTAGGTATGACAATGTATTGGCTATCAGGGTATATTTAGAATTCCAACCAGAACGTAATCAAGAACGTTTGTCTACTTCATTGAATGCTAATCCACCAGCTACTACTGACAGAACTGGGGCGACCAATACTCCTAAAAATGGTACAAAAAGCATAAAATTAAACATCGCTCCTATTCCTAATACCAATCCTCTATGATGATTGATTAATTGTCTGCTTTCTTTTGCTGATAGCATCACGAACTCATTGCGATAATCCAGCATGGCAAACCCAAAATAATAACTCTCAACTATGTAAATCAAAAATGGAGCAAATACCGCTAGTATTGGTAGCGCGAACGAGAGCAGAATAATGCACGTTGTCACAATCATTTCTAATACTAAATTTTTTACGGCAATTGAAATACCCCGCACTACATCTCTTGTAAACTGATTAATGCCAAAAGGCTTTTTCTTACCAGTGCTGAGTTCTTGGATCTTATCAGAAATAAATGCCAACATGGGCGCGAAAAAAATCAGTACAATATATCTAAACAGCTTCAAATAAAGCATGACTATGAGAAGTCTTACAAATATGGAAATGACTACTTGTAAGCTAACTTTCCACCAACTATCTCCAGACACCCCCATCTGAGTCAATAAATAGTCCAATAGATCTCCCGTGTAAATCCAGGAAAAATAACCCACAACCCCAAAAGCTATCAAATTGAATAAGCAAGGAATGATCAACCAATACCACAAGTTATGTTGTCTTATAAACTTTATGGCTACAGAGTAATGCCCAACCCCTATTCCAAACTCTCTAAAAAGTTGCATAAATCTTAATCGACACTAAGGTTTGCCGATTTCCAAGCTGTAATGCCACCATCCAAATCATACACAGATTCAAATCCATTATCATCCATGAATGCTTTTGTCTTCCCGCTTCTTCCTCCAGCTTTACAATAGACTAGGTAGGTCTTTGATTTATCCAGCCCAAGCAGTTGTTTTTTAAAGTCCTCACTGCGATAATTAATCACCAATGGATTGCCGATGACACCTTCAGCAACTTCTTCTGGCGTTCTCACATCCAGAACCACTATATTCTCATCTTTGATTTTGGTTTTGAATTGGGCTGGAGTAATTAAATAACTTTTAGTCTGTTCAATTTTTTCACTGCCATTACTTGAACCTGCATTATTTGAACAAGAAACACTTAGTGCCAATGCCATCACAATAATTATTAATTTCATAACTCTAGTTTTTAAGAACATCTATTATTTTAATACTTGAACCCATCCTTTACAAATTTGTTCCCCACCTATGGATAAATTGTAATAGTATACACCTGGTGATTGACCACTTGCGTCCCAATTGTTTTGATAGTCTTCCGCTTCAAACACTGATCTTCCCCATCTATTAAAGATTGTTAAACCTACGGGAAATGGCGATTGCACTATAAAAACATCATTGGCTCCATCGAGAACACCAGGGGTGATTACATTATATGATTTAATAGGTGCTGTGTTTATAGTGATCGTTTTTTCATCGTTGCATATTTCAAATTGTGCTCGTAAGGTAACTTGGAATACGCCACTATCATAACGGTGTATAGGAGTCTTCTCATCAGATGTTGAACCATCACCCAGAGTCCAAATATATTCACTTGCATTCTCCGTGCGATTAATAAATTCTATCTCTGGTTCCTGCGTGCAATCATAATTTCTCTTTAATTCAAAATCTACCACTACGGCTGGTATTACATTCACACTTATCGAATCAAAATGTTGACAATTTGTGCTTACATCACTGATGCTTACATAGTATTTAATAGTATCATCTGGAACAACGAGTGGAAATTGCTCAAAAGATTGGAAGGAGGAGTCACTATTGTACCAAAAGTAATCAGTCCCTCCAAAGGCTTCTAGTCTAAATTCTTCCCCTTGGCAAAGGTCAGGATTGTCTGCCACAGAAAAAGCACTTTCAAAAGTGTCAATAGTTACTTTGGCCACATCTATTCCTATACAAGTATTTTCATCAATGGCTGTTAGCAAAACAACATATCTACCTGGACTAGAATACTCATGAATGACATGGCTGGTATCTAATTTTGACGTTACAGTACCATCTCCAAAATCCCATATAAAATCTACTCCACCTATGCTCACATTTTCAAACACTATCGGCTCTGGGAAACATACCATTGTTACTCCAGGTTCGCTAAAGTCTATCAAGTTAGTTTGAATTCTCGCCCTAAGTGAAGCAAGATCAAACTTAAATGCTGCGTTGTTGCACCCCGTGCCAGAACCATTTAAACTTGACCATGAACCTTCTGTTGTCGGAAAACTAGATGAGCCATCACAACTCGCACAAACCGAATGATATACAATGCCACGTTTGTCAAATCGGCTGGTACCTCCATCCACATGTACCAGTGCAGAAGCTCCACCAAAATAAGTCGCATAAAGCAGCTCTGTAGCATCAGTATCTAATACCATCAGGTAAAAATCATCCCCTGTTGTGGTGGTTCTAATCGCATCACTGGTAACTGGAAGGCCTCGTGTATCTAAATTCATATAGCCAGAACTTCCGTCAAAATTAGGTTGGGTATTTCCCCAGCCAGTGATATACATATTATCACATTCACTTACCAAAAATGCGGTTAATGAAATATTTGGCTCATTGCGATTAGGAGTTCCGAAGGTTGTTGAAAATATTGATGATGATAGGTCAGGAGATAATTTTTGTATAAAATGTCCTCCCCCAATGTTATTGTACACGCCTGATGATATTGGATAATTCCCTCGAGTTTGTCCCAATACATAAACGTCTTCATTTTGATCAATATCCATGAAATACACTTGATCGTAAGAAGAAGTTCCCAAATAGGTACTGCTTAATAATTGAGACCCATCATCACTAACTAAGGCGACAAAACCATCTTCAGCTCCTTGCAAATTTTGGTGAAGACTTCCAGAGGAAGTTGGAAAATCGTTACTATTAGTGCCTCCCGCTATATAAACTTGATCATCTTGGTTGATTTTTACTGCCAAAGCAGTATCATCATTTGACCCTCCTAAATATCCTCCCC
>Ga0209634_1002856_pt1 | contig 11942 bp, 7 predicted proteins | sample LinPmetageLP40_FD_184043 | JGI IMG/M metagenome (GOLD analysis project Ga0209634, IMG submission 184043) | Marine viral communities from the Pacific Ocean - LP-40 (SPAdes) (version 2) | ecosystem: Environmental > Aquatic > Marine > Oceanic | place: Pacific Ocean | collected 2010-08-26 | reverse complement strand
CTTGAATAACTATAAGTTCACCTAAATCAAAAGTATTAGCACCCTCATCAAGTACAGCATTTTTCTTAAATCTTCTTCTAATTAATGCATCACTATTTTTTGAAATAGGATTTAAAGCAGAACCTATCATTTTTGCATTAAGATTATTATCATTAACTTCATAACGTGTACTTTTTACTTCTACAACTTTATTGCCCTGTCTACCATCTAGTCTAGCACTACCTTCAGAAGATTTAGCCTTAGTCGCTTTTTTAAATTTTCCTGCTTTAGCCATTAATTCTTCAAATTCAATCCCTCTAGCTTGAGCATTCTTTCCCTCTACAGCATCATAATATGGTTCTTTGACTTTATCATTAACATTCTTAAGATTATTTACATCAACTCCTTGTGTGGTTTTTGTAAATGTAAATGAATCATTAGGATTAAATCTATTTGGACGTTTACCTGATGTCTTAAATGTTTGCCCACTATCTTTATCAAAAGTGGGTACTGCATCTTTGACTTGCGTATAAGGTTTTGACTCGTTAAATTGAGAGACTTTACCTCCTAATGCATACTTGTTCATCTTATGTAAACGTTCTGTACCAAGTTCAGATACGGCTTTCTTTCTTACTACAAACTCACCAGGAGTAAGCATAGCCGGAACAGTATCACGACTTCCAGAACCAGGAACCACACCACCTTTAGCGAACTTTTGAACATATCCACCCGCATTTAAAGTATTGCCACCACCTCTTTTCAGACCTCCTAAAAATCCTCCACCAAATTGTGTTAATGCCTTAAAGCCTTTAATAGCAAAGATAGCAGTTAAAGCAGGAAGTGCGCCTTTAGCTGCATCAGCGACAGATATTAATGCACTACTAATATCTAATGCTGCTTTTGCAAGATCCCTAAATCCTGAAGAACCACCAATACTTCTAATAAGAGCAGTAAATTGTTCTTGTACTTTTTGAATTTGATTAGCCAAACCCTGTTGTGCTACAGCTGCATCTCTTGCTAATGACCCACTACCTTGTTGTGCTACATTTAAGGCTTTCTGTGCGGTGCCAAACTGTTGAATCAAGGGAATCACTTTACCGATTTGCCGGAAACCACCCAACTCTTCTACAATTCTACCAAATCGTAAATCTCTAGGATCTAATGATTTTAATCCCTGACTTAATAATTGTATAGCTTTGTAAGGACCTACAAATTTACCTTCAAGATCTGTTAGGGTAACACCAAAAGCTTTCAATGAATCAATAGTATCTGCTCTTTGTATTCTAGTAAATATTGTTCTTAAACCAGTAGCAATCGTTTCTGCACTTTCACGAGTTGTAGAACGAACACTAGTAAATACAGCAATGAATTCATTTAATGCATCTGTGCCTTGACTAACTCCATTACTCGCAGAAGCAAACACGCCACCAGCACGAGATATTGCTGTAATAATATCACCAGCTTCAACAGCAAACCTACCAGCAACAGCATTAATACTACCTAATGCTCCTTCAAGCTGATTAGCACCTATTCCAAACTGTTTCATTAACGCAATACTACCTTCTACTGTTCTATTTAAATCATCGAATGTTGGAGCTAACGCACTACGACCCAAAGCCTGTAAAGCTTTAGATGTATCACTAGCACTTAAACCAGCCTGTGCTAAAGTTCTAGAAATGCCAATTAAATCATTAGACGCAACACCTAATCCAGTAGATAATTTGGTAATATTTTGAGTCAAGAAATCTAAACTACCTACAGAAGTTCTGCTAACCTGTGCTACTTTAATAAGTTCTTTTTCAAAACTTAAAAAGTCTTTTGCTGCTGAATTAACAGCATTAGAAACTTTATATATTACTCCTGTAACAGTAGCAAATGCTGCAAATCGTCTAACTGCTAAAGCTGACTGTCTGCCAAATTCTGCAAATTCAGAAGTTAACTCATTAGTAGCTTGTGCTGCCTGCTGATTATTTGTAGCAATTTTTGAGGCACCCTGAGCAACTTGTGATATATTTTGAGGAGCAGACTGTAAACTTGTAGATAATTTTTGAGCAGAAGAAGCTAAATTAGCAAGAGATTTACTAGTAGATGCAGCTAATATTTGTGTTTGTTTTAATGTTTTATTAAATGTAAGAAATGACTTATTGGTTGTACCAATTTGTTTGGCTGTTTTTGAATTAATCTGAACATTAACGTTGGTATTAATTGAGCCTAATTGCTTGCGTATATTGCCAACAACCTGCCTAATGTTAGACGGTCCTCTAAGATTAATTTCTGCTGTAAGGTTAAACCCTTTTGCCATATTATTTCCTTAAAAAAATAACGCCACGCTGTTATATAGCATGGCGCTATTGAAAGAAATGAAAACCACCCCGAAAAGAAAATTAATCTGATTCAGCTTTTTTTGCATCCTCGTTATCTGTTTTTGGTGCTTCATCTTCTTTTTTCTCTTCTTCAAGTACTACTGGATTACCATCATCATCTAAAAATGGTTGAGCATCGACAACGTAATCTCCGTCTTCATCTACTCTACTACCATCTCTATCAACAAAATTACCTTCTTTATCAATATATCTACCGTTTTCATCAACCAACCGCCCATCAGAATCAACAGTATGGCCCTCTTTATTAATAAATCTTAATTCTTCATTAACAAATTTATACTTCTTTAAAAACTTATTTTCTGGTAAGTTTTTTTCAAAGTTATTATCTAAACCATATACCATAGTTGCCAATTTACTAGCACCAGCCAAAGAGACAGGATCATCCATCCTATCCATGTAGTCTGCCAAGTCCTTAAAATAAGGCTTATCATTCTCTTTATACACCACACAAGCACTAACTAAATAATTAAATCTAGCATTATCGGCTTGTCCTTCAGCACTATGGTTGTCTAAACTAGTTCTTACACTAATTAAGTCTCTGATATCAATCCTAACGTCTCTCATCTTCAAAGCCAACTTTTTTGCATCAACTAAAGAAAATCCACCCTTAGCAAGTCTTTTTTCTCCATCGTTTAATTCTTGTTGTAGATTATCATATTTAGCTTGCTTATCTTTATTCCACAAGCCTTGATCTTCTAAAACATCATCCATCCTGGCTCTTACAACACTATTGCTTTTAATGGCGTCTGTAAAAGCTGTGTTATAAGCCTTTTGAGCTTCTCTTTGATCCGTTAAAGAAGGAGATCTAACCATAAAAGTTTTTTCTTCTCCATCAACTTCCACCTTAAAATCCTCGGTTTTCATATCTGTCCCTTTCTTAAGTGTCTTTAGGTTTACCTAAATTATAATAATATTTAGTATTGTTAGTAAAATCTTTCCCACCTTGCGTAAAATCTTCTCTGATATTTCTAATTTGATTATTTCCTTGATTCAAAATTTGATTTCTTGTAAAATCCCAAAGCTCTGCAAAATCCTCCTCTTGTTCAGTAAGTGGACCTTCTTTATAGTGACCCCATAAATGTCCGAAATTTTTTTCTACTTTATCTAACGCTCCTATCATCGTAGTTTTAATACGTTTTTCCATTTGAAATCTTAACTTATCTATATTAGCCATTTTATTTCCTATTTAGTTGTCTGAGTTTTTGTTGAATTTCTCCTCTAACATCCGGTAATTCGTCTTCCTGAATTACATTACCATCTTTTGTAGCATCAAATCGAGCTTTAATTTTCTGTAATCCTGCTTTAGAATTCAAGTCCAAAATATCTCTTGCCTGTTCTTTATTATCTCCAGCCATCAAGAACACTTCGCTACTATTCCTAATCTTGTCACTCATCATAGTATCTACACCTTTTTCTTTCTTTTGTTTCTTAATTTCTTCTTGATTATGTATCATCCAGCCATCTAAAGCATCATCATCATTTATAATCTCTTCACTAGGACATTCTGGGTGTTCGTATATTTTATCATACATACTACTAATATTTATTAAAGTTTTTTGTTCTTCTGAATATTCTATAGCAGAATAGGGGAATAGATTATCCTTACTATTGACATAATAATTTTTCCAATATTCATTTCTAGCAATCTTTTTATAGTGTGTAATATCTAAAACGTTTTTAGAAATCAAATCCACAATATTCGAAAACTCTAAAGATGATGTGTCTTTAGCAGAAAATAGGAGGTTTTCGGTATTATGGTAAAATAAAGTATTTTTAATTATGTGCTCATGTCTAACCCCTTTAGCTAAAGTTTCTAACACTAAAAAGCTAAAAGACTGAACTTCCATTTGCAATTTGACTAATTGTTTTTTTAAACTATAAATTTGTTTCCTGTTTCTTTTACGTTTTTTAATATCTATATATTCTTGATATAAAGACATTTTAAACTTATCTAGTCTTTTTTCTGTATCTTTTACAATTTGCTCATAATTAGGGAAAATAATTTTAGCACTAATAAGATATTGTATTAAATCTTCTTCTAGTATAAAATCATTATATAAATTAGATTCATACGTATCTTGATAGACAGAATCTGCTTCTAATTGCAGATCGATAGAGGGACTTTTAAGACAAAGCAGATCGTTGCCGTAAGACAAGATCTGCTTTTTACTTAAAATTCTATGAACTAATTGTTCTATATTGTTTGTATCCACTATTCAATATAATCCGTCCTTTTCGCCCTACAATACCGTCGTCCATCTTCTAATACTTTATGCCTTACCAAAGTCAGTATCACTCACAACTGAGGTATACTCGTAACCAGCAGTAGCAACGTTGCTACCAGCTGCAGCATCATTAGCAGGGAAGTGAGTAAAGTGGCTATAAGTTAAGTAACTATAAGTAGCAGTTGCATTTCCACCACCGGTGTCTCCACCTTCGTAATTTACAGTCTGTAACTTACACTTCTTACCAAGGTCAAAACTACTACCATCGCAAAGCATAACCTTGATCTGTTTGTCCATAAGAGCCTTAGGATTAGCACAAGCAGATTCTGACTCTACGGCACCAACCATATCACCAGTTGCGGCGACAGTTTCGATTTCGCAAGTAACTTCAACAGGGAAGTTAACAAAACGAGTATAAGGAAGTCTACTACCTAAACTAAAGATTTCTTCACGACCAAGATCCATACTCATGCTAACACTTTGAATCTTACTAGCAGTTGGAATACCTCCACTATTTGTAATAACACTAGCATCAGCTGGAGTAGCTCCTTCTGCTACGGTACCACTATTAGGGAATTTAGATCTACCTAAATCCAACATCTGTCTACGAATAATACCAGCACCACTATTAGGATTATCGGCTGCAGGACGCATACCAACACCAATATCTGTAGCACTAGGCTGCGCTGAGCTTAAATCTAACCAACTCTTATTATTACCTACAATTGTAATATCTTCAGTGAAATTACCATCTGAAGGGAAATTATAACTTACACTTTGAACGTATGCAGGTTCAATTACACAAGCAGCAATAGCTGCACCACCAGCATCACTAGCAGTATCGCTATGAATTGTTAATCTAACAGAACAACGATTTTCTGCAACTGCTGAGATATCTCCAGTACCCATAGCCATACTATAAATGGTAGGCATACCATCAAGTACTTTATTGAGACTAACTTCAACTTCAGGAATATCTTCAAAATTTTCATAAAGATCCAATTGACCCATTTGATATATAGGCTCTAGATTAAAATTTGTATTAATGCCTACACTCTGTAGACCTTGAATAGTCGTAAAATCAGTATTTGCAGGTGCATTAACACCAGATGGCCCAGCCAACTGAACTGATTGACATGCATAAAAAACTCTATTATTTGCCATAATGAATCTCCGAAAATGTTTGTGTAGGACTTTTTAAAATATCTAACTTATCGTTTATAAGATGGTTTCAGACGTTATTCTAATTGTACACCAATGTAAATTTTTATTTAGACTTTCCATGTCTAAAATAGCCAAATCCTTGATATATGTCTTATTCCAAAAGTATTTATCTACTAAATCATAGTACATTAATCCATTAGGATTTTTAGCTCCTCTGTAATCTATAGGGTTGACACCACTATTGACAACTTTTTGTATATCATATAATTCTATGTTCATCTCTTTTTGTAACCTAATTATATCTGTTATTCTATTTTTATCAGCTCCATTTTCTGTAAAAACATGCAATAAGATATCTTGACCTATATTGAATGCATGACTACCCAATTGCCACGGTTGTGCATAACTACGAGCAATAGGTTCTATAATAATGCAGGGCATTTGAACCCTATGATTAGCAGATAGATTATATTCACCTTTATTTGTTTGATTAATTTGTGGACTAGGCTGATAAGTTAAATTTTGTAATTCTTTCCAGTAAGGATTTGTACTACTTTTATAGGTTTGACACCATCTATAGGAATAATTAAGCTGTACCTTGCTACTTTTAGATATGGCCTTATCAAAAACAACTTGACCTAATGGGTAATTAATATAATAACCGGTTGTGGCGACTCCTGTAGGCCCTGGAACGTGAGTCCCATTGACAAACACTCCAGAAATACTATTAGGAGTATTGTTGTCATTTACTCCATCAAAATAGTAAAAACCACTCTCCCAAACCCAATCTTTTTTAGGAGACTGCCAAACCTGACCAACTTTATAGCCTGGAGTATCTGTGGTTTTAAGCTCATGAAATGTCCCACCATATAATCCACTTGCAGGTATATTCACATTAACATAGCCACCTATGTTAAGAAAACCCCAATCTAAAAAAGCTTTTGTATTTTCTTCTAACTCGTTAATTAATGTATTTTCTGTTAATCTACCAATACCATTAAATACAGAATATTGTGGTAAACTACTCATAAACTTTTCTCCAATTCAACTTGCATCATATTTTCTATTTTAGAATCTAGTCCACTAATAGCTCTATACACCCAATTATTGTCTGCGACACCAACATACTTAGCAGGCATACGCCAATTTTTCGGTGATTTAATCATAATAGCATTTCCTGTTCTAGATCTCTTACTCGGACCTATTTTTATAGCATAATCTTTAACTAAAATATCTCCACCCCCTAATAATAACCAATACAACCAAGGTATTACAGAACCCGTTTTTGTATCTGTTATTGTAGCCTCGTCCATACCTAAAACGTCAGAATAATCTTGTTTAATCATACCTATAGACATACTACCTTTAAGACTAGACCCTGATACTGATACTGGTCTAGTATTAACTTGTACATTATTGATCCACACATCAACTATAGCATTAACTCGACTTACAGGATTAGGAATACCTAGTTCATCTTTTAATTGACCACTTAATAATTGCTGATATTCTCCTTGAGACTCAATAGCCTCTTTTACTATAATCTGTAATTGTTTTTTTATTTTCTCAGAAGCTTTTGTGAAAATACCTTTTAATTCCACAGCTAAAGACTGTAAAATTTTCTTTTCTATAGATGAATTTGAATCTAAGAGTTTTAAACTTATATTCATGATTTTTGCCACATAGTAATTATATAATCATTAGAGCCTAAACCTACAGGACTAGGTTCGCCTGCTCTAGAATACCTATAGTTACCATAAGTTGAAATACTGTTATCTATAATCATTTGTTTACAATTTTTAATTTTAGGCAATAATGTAATAGAACATATACTTTGCACCATACCATCTGATATATTTATTGATTCTGATCCCCAATTCATCCAATATTTACTATCAAAAATAATACCTAAATTTATAATCTCATTTTTTGAACTATCAATAAAACCAAAACCATTACAAACAGGACATATTGTTTGATGAGCAAAATATACAGCAGGATTAGATTGAGGCTTATTTGCTGATCTTTGAGTGATAGGATCAAATTCACAGTTATAGCACAAGTCTCTTTTTATAGATTCAAACTCTAAAGTGCAAGGCACGGACAATGAGTTTGTAGCCAATAACGTATCTATAGAATCTTTAAATAGTTTTTTAAATTCAGGAGTAATTACTTTATCAAACATTTTTATACCTCTAATTTGTTTTAGTTAACCATAACCATAACCACCACCACCACCTCCATCAGCAGATTGATAGATAGTAACAGTTTGAGTATCAGAAACAGTTGATGATGCAGAAACGGAAGAAGCCGATACAGTAACAACTACAGTCTGGTCTGTATCTGTATTAAGATCGGTTGTCGTAAGGGTTGTAGTAGTACCGCTCGAACTAGATAATGCTGTTCCGTTAACAGAATTTATACTCCAAGCATACACAACATCTAAAGCTGTACCAACAATACTGGCAGATAGTGCTACATTAGATCCACCGTTAACAGTTGTGTTTGAACTAATTGTTACAGATGTTAATGTTGGAGCACTGGAATCTGCACTTTGTGCTACTGTTATAGTCTTGGTAGTTGTTACATTAGTACCAGCGGCAATAGACGTAGCCGTTAAAGTTACTGTGACAGTTTGATTTGTATCTGTATCTAAATCTGTAGTGTTAAATACTGTAGTTAAACCAGTAGAACTAGATAGCGTGACACCTGTTGCAGAACTAATACTCCATGCATACGTCACATCTGTAGCAGTACCGGCTTTAGAGGCTGTTAATGTGATACCCGAACCACCCGCTACACTAGACAACCCTAAGATATTTATATGTGTCAATGTTGGAGTTGGTGGAGTACAAGAATTATCATATATTAAATTATCTTGACCACCCATGTATCCATGATAGTAACACTCATAAGAGGTAGTATTGAAATTATTAGTAAAGACACCTGTTACAGTACCGTAGTAGTAGTCATATGTATTCACTCCATCTTGAGATGTTTTGGGTGGCTGTTGTAGTGTTGTACCAGAATAAGATATTGGTTTGCCATTAGTATGGAATGCTATAGGATGATTACTTGGCACATTATTAAACACGTAGATTCCAGTATTTGCTTTGAATCTATAAGAACTACTAGAATTGCCATCAAATATATATTTGTTACCATCACCAGTATTAGCAATAGTTACATCTATACTACCGTCTAAACATATATCTGTTTTAGTAGGAGCTAAAGAATCGCAATCATATTCACCATGGAAATGATAAGACAATCCGTTGGGCATCCAATAAGATACAGCATTAACTGTATGCTGATGCGATGTTCCATTACCATTAGGATCTCTATTAGAATCATATTCAGATGAATATAATGGATAATAGCCATTAACACAAACAGGAGATTCTGAATGATCAAGAAGGAAAGATGTTGTAGCAGTAAGAGTATTGAATGAGCTTGCAGATTTTACTGTTAACGACACGTTAACTGTTTCATCGTTTCTTTGTGCTATGTTCGTTGTTCCGATAGGATAGAACGATGTTGTAGCAAGACCTGTACCAGAAACATAAGGACTACCTATCATGCTCCAAGTATATTCAAAATCAGTAGCCGTACCAACAGTAGTAGAACCAAATATCAAACCACTATTAGCCAGTATTGGAGAAACACCCGAAATAATATTCAAACTGGTAAATGTTGTTCCTTCAAGCACATTTATTGTGTATGCCTTTTCGAAATATCTGTTTGTTTGATCTGATGTTCTGATTCTAATATCATGTGTAGGTTTAATACCATGACTTAATACGGCATTGGTTCTTAATTCATTATTAACAATAGTAAAGTTGTCGTTATCAGTATCGTTCGTTCCTGTAACTAAACTATAAGTAAATGTATCATTGTCGTTAGAGTCTGTTGTACTTAAAGAACCAATTATAGTTGAAACAGGTGCCTTTTCACTTATAGAAGTAGGAGACAATGTGAGATCTGTTGGTGCCGTAGGATGAACAAATACTACGCCATTAGGCATATAGTACAACTGAGAATTAATGGTATGTGTATGATATGTTCCGTCCCCACCATTCAATAGTCCATAATTACTAGCAGCATTAGCGTCTAAGAATACTGGGAAGTATCCATCTACAGTCAATGGAACTAATGATGGGGTTATCTCTTGACTGACTTTCTTCTGCTTGCTAAATGGACCAACAACATAAGGATATTTAGGAATAACTAAACTACTACTAGTAAAAGTTAAATAGTATGCATAAGTACCCTTTGGATATTCAGGTGTAACAGCATACCTACCATTATATTGATCTAACAAACCAGAACCTTCAGCATATTCATAGTCTTGCAAAAAAGCTCCTGCTGTCAAATTATATGCTATGTCGTTTACAGAAATAGCATTTGTATATTTCCAATCTGTAGGTCTATGTTCATCAGTAGGCTTAGTAATATAAGAACTAGTCGTAAGAGTACACGTATCAGTGTTTTCAGAATTTTCATAACCAAAAGGACCATATATAGGGTATCCGTCAAAGCTGAATCCTATAATTTTAGAATGACCATCTGAATGCCTAAAATAGTCTCCATTGTAATTACTGCCGCTGTAATAAGGATTACTATTATAAACTTTGCTATCATCCCAACATCTAGTTAAAAACTTACCATTGTAATATGTATATTTACTATCTTGATTAACATAGCCACCACAATCGTCCATCTTAAAAAATGAAGAAAAATGAGATCTATCGTATGTAAATCCTGGTGGAGCAGCATATACTCCTATCGCTTCTCCCGATGCTCCTGGACTAGCTAATATGACACCATTATTGAACACCCCATTAAATCCTGTGTGAGCCGCTTCCGGAGAAGATGTATTAGTGCTGCCTCTATATTGTAATTTAAAGTTATAATCTTGATCTGATATGCTATAACTATTGAAGAATGCTCCTCTATCAGTAATTCCATCATTTATTAAAGAAGCTCCTGCTTTTGCTGGATATGGATCTCCATCACTAGTAATAATTAAATTAGTGCCAGAAAAATATATACTGGTTGTACTATCATATGTGCCATCAATGTTAGATATTTCTATTCCATCAGCACTAAACCATGTGTCTGTCGGTAAAGCTATTCGTTTCCAACTATTAAAATCAACACATAAATAAATATACTTCTCATCATAATAAACATCACCAGCTCGACCTCTAGTAGATGGACTATGTAAAGTTCCTGTGTTAAAAGGAGAAAATACTTGATCTAAACTAAAAGTAACAGACTTAAAACTATTATCATAATTGACTGTGATACCTTTAGTGCCAACTATATTAATCTTTTCATTATTGGTTAAATTGCAACTCACTTTAGGAGTATCTGCATTGACAGGTGAATTACCAATGATTAAACTTACTGCTGATGGTGCAGGAAAATCTATGGAACTATTGTCTACTTTGACGTAACCTAAATCATTCCATCTAGTAGAATTATCTCCTATTTTTAATAGTCTTGTATCTGTTTCGTAAGCCGCTTCTCCAATAGCTAAAATAGGATTGATTCCTGTCCAACTAGATGCTGTATCTCTTCTAATCCTAATCCTTGTGTAATTAGCATGGTTAAAATCTAAAGGAGTAACAAATATTGGTTTTTCTGGAATTACTGTATTGCTCTCATCAGAAAATGGTCCTGCTCCTGCTCCATTTGTTGCAGAAACCCTAAAATAATATTCATTATCATTTATTAAATTATTAACTACTGTATTTGTACCAGTAATTGCTGTACTAAATTGTGTCCACCCAGTATTTGCAGTATTATCATAATATTCTACTGTATAATTAGTAACATCATGACCACCATTGTCTATTGGTTTTTGCCATGTTAATACGGCAGCGGCATCTGCACCACTAGCTATAGGCAATAAAGGCTTAGATGGAGGAACAGCATAGTACGATATGGTAGCAGACTCAACCGACATCGATCTAAGTGTTTGCGTGGTTGACGGAGTCCTAAATGCTAAATACAAATAAGTATCTGAATTATAAAAATTGTCGGACATCAGACCACTAATCGCTGGCATTAAATTTAATTGCAGCCGATGATCTGGATCACTTAAGAAATTTTTTGAAGTGGTACCGCCAAAGTCATATTCTGGCGTAGCACTAAAAGAGGATTGTATATACCGAGGAGCATCATA
>Ga0209634_1002854_pt1 | contig 11945 bp, 5 predicted proteins | sample LinPmetageLP40_FD_184043 | JGI IMG/M metagenome (GOLD analysis project Ga0209634, IMG submission 184043) | Marine viral communities from the Pacific Ocean - LP-40 (SPAdes) (version 2) | ecosystem: Environmental > Aquatic > Marine > Oceanic | place: Pacific Ocean | collected 2010-08-26 | reverse complement strand
CTTTTATACTAGCGCTTTGCTGCTGATTTTTATTATTTTTCATTAAACTTGGGTCCATTGTAAGGTTTAAAAATTCGTCCATGTTTAACATAAAACCAGAACCTCTGTTAAAAGCGTCAGTTTCGCTACCACCGTTTAATAATCTTTTTACTTGGTCTAAACTCAAACCTGTAACTGGTTTTCCTTGTTTACCTGTTACTGAAATATCTGAATATGACCATGTTTTATTTTGTTTGTCAAAAGAAAATTTACGATCTTCGCCAAAAGGTGCCATAAACTCATTACCACTTTTCAAGTTTTTTAACAACTCGTTAAACTGTGGTAATGCTATTGGTGTACTAGGTGCTATATTAACATAGTTGTTTTTAGTAACAAACTGCTTGTAACTAACCACTGTTTTATCGCCAATTGGTGGAAGTTGACTATTATCTGTATTAAAGACAATGTTTTCTTGTTCAAGAGTATTTGCATAGTAATTTACAGCAAACTGAGCGCTTTTATCGCTATCATAATCTGGATGCCCAGGTTGTACTAAAGCATCTATAATTTCGTTTTTTTCTTCAGGAGATTTATCTGCTAATTCAGGAAATAATCCATCAAACACCACTTCTTTTCTTAATTCATCTGCTACAGAACCACTTGTGTTTTCCATTAAGTCTGGAGTTGTTAATAAATTTGCAACTCTTATATCTCTATCTGTAGATATAAAATCATATAAGCTAGATTTAATATCGTTTTTATTAAAACTAGATGACTGTCTTTTTTGTAACACTTTAAAGACTTCTGCTTTTTCTACATCACTCATGTTTGGTACAACGCCAAAAAAGTTTTTTACATCACCAGGTCTAACTTCTAATACCTCATTATTATTAGACGCCCCAGAATACAAAAAATACATGCCAGTGCCATCATCTTGAAAACCTATAGCTTCGTCGTTTACGTAAGATTTAGCGTTTTTTAAAGACTGTGGATTTGTAGCGTCTAGATTTATGTTTTGTTCGTTAGAAAATAAATCTATTAAAGGACTGTGATGAACTGCAAATTCTTTTTGAAAGTCTCCATATTTTTGAGCTTTATACTTAGCTTCATCTAAATTTTCTTCAGTAACGCTACTGCTAAAATTTTTAATTTTACCATGAAAATAACCAGCTGCATTTTCACCACCATTATGCACGCCAATACTTTCAGTCACTTTTTTAATGTCTTTCAACAACTCTTTATTTACTTCTCTTTTAGCTGTAAAAAGACTCATCATGTTATTACCTTTCTGTATTTCTATTTGAGCTTGGCCCGCATAGATCTTAGTCATATCTAACGTTTTTTCTAAAGTACCAGCCGTTGCTATTAGTGATTTGTCTGCTCTCATATTAATTTAAGTTTTTTAGAAAATCTTGCACACCATCAGTTTGAAGCGCTGTCATATAGTTTTGACTAGCTTGTGACCTTAATTGATTTGCGTATAAATTAGCTGATGCTTGGTTTGCACCTGCTTGTCCTAAATTACCAGCGGCTTGTCCAGTAAGCGCTTGCTGTATGCCTAATAAAGTAGATTGTCTGCTAGCGTTCATGCTTTGAAGCATTGCCTCACCTTTTCTTTCAGCAAGTTGAACTGATAAATTACCTTTAGCAGCGGCTAATCTATTTGCTCCTTCTTGTTTCGCTATGTCAGCAGATATTTTTTGCGTTCTAAGCATGTTTTGATTTGCTAGTGCTTGAGCTAAACTAGCAATACCACTAGAGCCAGCAGCGTCTCTTAGTGAAGAAAGTAAATTAACTTGAGATTGTTCAGCTCTTCTTGATACAAACTCTGCTTGTTGTGTATTTACAGTAAGGTCTTCAAATGGGTTTTCTACGTTTTCATAAGGATTTATAAAAACTTGTTGTCTATATTTATCTTTTTCGATTTGCAAAAGTCTTTTTTGCTCGTCAAACATTTTTTTATTTTCTTCGTATTGCTCTCTAGACATACGCTCCATAGACCTAGCTGACCTTCTTTGTGATCTTGAACTCATTACTGCCGAAAAAACCGTTGCTGCTGCTAACCAACTCATATTATTATTATTTTTATTGTCATATATTTATTATTACACTTTTAACGTGTTTTTTACTACTATACTACCTCAGAACCAACTGAAAACAGTTTAGCTTCAGTAGTGCTTGTGTTTTTCATTTTAACCTTAGCGTAATAGCCAGATATTCCAGAGGTGTTTACAACACCGCTTTTAGCAAATAAAGCCATAGCATTTGCAAGAGCATTTCCACTTACGCTAGTACCACCGTCATTAACTGTTATAACGTTAGTTGTGTTGTTAATAGCAGTTACAGTTCCTCTAAGCACTGGAAGATTACTACTATTGTTTTTGTCTATACCACTATCTGCGCCAGTAAAAGTTAAAGTGCCCGAAGGTGTACCACCCGGAGCACCACTTAAAACTAAATCAACACCATCAATACTAGCTACGGTAACAGTATTAGTTATACCTGTTCCGCTTACAGTAGTGCCAACCACAACTTGATTACTAGCGGCTGTCAGTGTTTGTGTTGTCCCAGTTGTACCATTAGCTATAACAGCTGTGCTACCAGCATCAAGCGCATTTACCTTGCCTGCTGTGTATATAGCATCGCCTATACTTAGTGATTCGTTTATATTTCCGCTTAATGTTATTGTGAATGTCGCCATATTATATTAAGACCAGTTAGGGTCAATTGTTAAAAAGTTATCTAAATTTAAACTAACTACCGTGTTTTCTGTAGGAAATTGATCTATGCTTAGTACAAAACTTATATCAGCAACTCTACCTGCTTTTTCAAAAATTATTTCTTGCCCAGACCTAGATACAACACTGCTGCTTAACACGGCTGTGCTATTACTACTATCAACTGTATTAACTGTAAGGCTTTCTAAGTTAGCACCACTTTTTATAGTACTAACACCTTCATATAAACCTACTACATTCCCAACAGCATCGTCAAGCTCTGAGTTAGTTAACAAAGTAATTGTTGTACTACTAGAGCTATTAGCGTTTATTATTTTATTTACATTGGCAATTGTTAAAGATGCAATTCTAGAATCAGAATCTTCTAATGCATCTGTATTTATTGTAGAGAATATTAAGCCTGTACCTTTTTGTATAATAGTAGCTCCAGCACCGATAAAATTTAAAGTGCCTGAAGGCGTGCCACCTGGAACACCGCTTAAAGTTAAAGTAGTTCCAACAATATTAGCTACAGTCACGGCGTTGGATATACCTGTACCAGTTACAGTCATACCAAATACTATTTGACTATTAGCTGCTGTTAAAGTTTGCCCTGTTCCTGTTGTACCACTAGCTATAACTGCCGTTGTTCTAAGCTCAAAATCATTAGCTGCTATTTCTCTAGCTTTTTTAAACGCTTTAGTGTTTATTTTTGGCTGTAAATCTACAGATGTGTTTTGACCAGATGTACCTGAATTAGTACCAGTTATAACCGGTGATGATGGTTTTGCCGCGTGTGTACCAGTGTAAGCAGCGTTAGCAGAAACACAAGTAATAGTTACTGTAACATCGTTTACTTGGTTAAAAGTAAAAACACCTGATAAAGAACTTGGTAAAATAGTTAGGCTAGAAGTAGTAACACTTAGTTGTAGCGAGTAAGAATCTAAAGACGCTGAGCTAGGTATTAAAAAACTTGTCTGCGAAATACCAGAACTACCTATAGTTATATCTCCTGAAGTTGTAGAAGAAGCTGTAAAAGTATTAGATGTAAAATCGTAAGTTTTATTATCAGAATTTCTTTTTAAAAAAAACGAAAATTCAGAATTCTCAGCACCATTAACCGTAAGCGTTCTTGTTTGTCCCCCAGTTGGAACATCAGATGTGTCTAAAGCAACACCACTTATTTCTTTTATAACTGTATTATTAACTCCGATATTTTCGCCAGAACCTATACTTTCGTTAAAATGTATATCATTATATATTGTATTAACACTAGCTTTAGCACTAATTACAAAAACTTTTTGTGTTACTCTTTCTAAAGAATTTTCTGTAGTAGTACTTGTTATTATTAAATTACCGTTGTTAAAGTTAAACTTAAAATCAGGTGGTGTTGAATAATAAAAATTATCATTAGCAGTAAATGTAATTGTACATATTTCTTTTGCTACATCTTCAGTTGCAGATACAACGCATCTTTGTGTAGATGAGTTAACAGTTGTAAGAGTAACACCAGAGCTGGCTACTACACTTACAGTATGATCTGTTTTTGTATTTGTTTTTATGTTTAATCCTAAATTTATTGCCATGTTATGATGATGCTGTATTACTTGTTATTATACCTAAGCCTTGCACGTTAAAATCACTAGTATCTATATTACTAGCTGTGATAGCGTCTCCTTTTATATAGTTATACCACTTATTATCTTTTTCTAAAAACTCGTTAATAGAACCTGATTGAGTTGGTGTTGTTATAGTTTCTGCAAACCAACCTGTTTTAGCATTGATGTTGTAAACATCAGCATCTGATCCATCAGACGTAACATCTAACAAGTCTACTTTACCTTGAGTTCCTTCGTAAATTATATTTTTAAATCTTTTGTTTTCATAAGGGTTTGTATTAAAAACAACTTCTACGTAAGGTTGAGTAGTAGCTCCGTAAAAATTACATCTTGTTTCGTTTGAGTGGTGTTTATAAAGCTCACCATCGTTAAACGTGTAGTAATTGTTATTAAAGCTTATACCATCTTGCATTGCAGTAAAAGATTTGAAGCTTGACCAACCTTTCGTGTTTTCATTAAAACTAACAACATAGTCAGTTGCACCGTCAATTTTTATATTATATTCGTTTTTTCTACTATCATAACTACCAATTAAAGCAGTTGAACCAGGTAGCTCATCTTTAAAAAAGTCAGATAAACCATATTGTGATATAGGCGTTAAACCGTCCATTGATAACCTAAGCACAACACCTCTTTGTTTGTCTGTAAAGTAAGATCTATGTGATTGTGAAGCAAAAGATCTTGGGTCTTTAGATATACCATACTCACCAGTGTAAGGTATTGTTTGCCCTAAAACATTTTTATTCGCAACTAATTGTGGATTACCATCAGCATTAAACACAGCGTCTTTGTTTGCTAGTATTTTTAAAACCTTATCTTCGCACAGTACTAAAAGGTTAGAGTCTTTAGTGTGTAGTTTTTGTATACTACCATATGTTGGGTTAACGTCTTTAGTTATTTTCTCAGCTTGTACAAATTGATTTAAATTATTTACGTTGCTAGTAGAGTTGTATATACCAGAGAATATTAAACCACTTACTCTATTGTCTTGTTTGTAAACTTCATCTAAAGTTGTTGAAGCAACTATACCTTTACCTACAGTTGGCTTGTTAAATACATCTTTTATTCTATTTGACTCAACACCGTTTTCAAAAGAATAACAATTAGAATATTTTAAATCTTGAGTAGTACCATGATCTTTTATATCGTAAAAATCACTAGCCTCATAATAAATGTCTAAACCTTCTGTTGTTTTTGGTTCTGTTTCAAATATAGCTGGATTACTTGTTGTTAATTGACTTCCTTCAGGAACAACTTCACCAACAAACTGTATTACCCTGCTAGTTCTACCGTTCATTTTACCAGCTGTAGTTGCATTTCCACCGCCAATTGGATCAAAAGAACCAGAGTCACCTGGTAGCTTATCTAATTCTATTATATATGTTAAACGCCTGTTACTACCTCTTAAAAATCTTTTTTCTTCATCTGCTATAGAGTCTTGCAATATAGTACCACTAGTACCTATTGTTATTAAGTCAAAATCATCTGCACTATCATGATCTTTTCTAGCTCTAAATTTTTTATAAGTAGCAGAGCTTGTATCTCTTAAATCACCCCAAGTTACGTTGTGTAAAGTTGAAGGCGAGTCTTCAAAATATTGATAATACGTAAAACTATCACCAGGAAAAGGTGTGTGATTATATCTTTTTACTTTTTTAAAGTCTTCTATTGTAAATTCTTCTGCATTAGGATCGTCAACAAACTTAAACTTTGCACCTTTTTTAACACCATCAGATATACTTTTAAAAGTACTAGAATTACTAGTCCAACCGTTGTTTTGTAAAGAACTTGCAACATTAGAAACGTTGCTAGAATTTAAAGAAATATGTGGTATGTCTGTTTCCATGCCTCCGTAAGAAATCTCCATATAAAACTTACCTACTTCACGAAACTCATTACCAGATCCATAAAGATAAGTGTCTGCATTAACGTCATCTTGTGTTGCCGTGTATACACCTCTTCCAACTCTATTAAAATCATTTTTACCTCCAGTTGGATTTTCACCAAATCCAGTACCATCATTACCAGCACACTCTAAAATATTACCATTAGTTAGTTCATAATGTACGGCTCTACTATATAAAGTATAAAAACCATCTCCAGAAATACCAGGTGACGGGTCATAGCTAGCGTCTCTTTGTATACCTATATAAGAAGTATTGTCTATAAACCAATTACTACCGTAGCTACCTGTTAATCCTAAATCATTATCAGCACCTGCAACTCCATACTTAAATAGTCTTAAAAATTTCATATAAGCACCTTGCGAACCATATATACTGTAATTCCTATTGCTACCAGAAGTTTCTTGTGATTGAAACAAACCATAGCTGTATGAAAAAGCAGCGTGTTTTAATATACCAGGCGTTTGACCACTATTAGTTATACTAGATGTTTGATCAACACCAATTACGTTGTTTGAAATACCAACACCAAGAGTGTTTATAACAACTATATCACTCAAATGAAGTGTACCAGCAACAGTGCTAGCTGACATAGCATTGTATATATTTTTTTCATCATCATCTACAGAAAAATTTCCATTAGGAGTGCCTGATGGCCTATCATCACCACTTGCGTACCAAGGTCTTGCTTCGTAATAAAGAGTATCGTTAGCTAAAAAATTATTAGAAAAAGGACCTGACGAGCTATAAGTACGAAAAGCACTACTAGTTAAATCGTCCCAAACGCCAACCGTAGAACTGTCGTAATTAGTGTCGTTTATGTCTATTACGTTAGATATTACTTGAGACACTGCATAACTATTTCCCTGATTAAACTCAGCGCCATTAATAGTATTAGTTGTTGTGTTAAATGATATGCTATAATTTGTTTTTAAACAACCATCTATTGCAACACTATCTTTTTTGTGAAAACTAGGTGTGTTTGCTATTACTGATATAGTAGTATTATCAGTAGATTTTGTATAAACATTTGAAGTAATAAAAGAGTCTGAATTTACTTTTACAAAAAACCTAGCATCAAACTCAGGTTTGTTTTCTATTTTTGAAGTAAAAAACTCTATTTTTACATCGCTTTCAATATCAGTGCCATTTGAAGCAACTATAAAATCAATATCAGTTCTAATAAAAGGATTTTCAGTTTTTATTTGATAATGATCACTACCATTGTGATCAACTATTTCTATAGAGTCTACAGAATAAGTTTCAGAAATTTCATTAAGATTGTTTTTAAACTTAAAAACTAAATTTTTTGTAGTTATTAGCTCAGACAAATTATTATTTCCTTCTGTAGTTATCCAAGCATCTTTATTAAAAGATATAGTATTTTTGTTAACAAGAGGTATAGTACTATCGTTTTGAAACAAGTCAAGGTTAATATCAGCATTTTCACCACCTTCTCCAATAGTATTTATATTTGTTCTAACAAAGTCTGGAGCATTATTAGATATGTCTAAAACTTTGTATATTGCTTCTGCGTCGTCAACAGCAATAGAATCGTTATGAGACTTTTTTAATATTAAAAAATCATCTTCGTCAACTTTGTTTCTTTCTGAAGATGGAAATGAAAGCCAATAACCACCATCACCTGATTTATATATTCTATCAAGAGCCATGTTGTTATAGTCACTACTAGTTTCTTTTACAAAATATTTAAAGTGCGTAGCCCACGTCGGGGGATCACTTTTTATAGTAGACTTAATACAGTTTATAGATTTTGCATTAGCTTTTGGTACAGATACACTCGCTGTTTTACTTGTTAAAACCGGAGTTTCTCTACCATACTCATCTGCGTAAACAACACCAAGCTTGTAGTTTCTTATAGATTTTACAGATTCTTTATTGTTTGTTACTATTTTTTTTAATGAAAAATTGCTTATTTTACAAGTAAAACCAGATGTTTTTATTTGAAACATAAAATCTCTTATTCCAGCAGTAGTAGGATCACTGCCAAAAACACTAGCACCATTTCTATCTATATCTACAGCCATTACACCATAATAATTTCCGTCACCAGTTATTTGTTTAGCAAAATCACCATACTTACCAGTAAGATGATCTCCTGCCATCAAAGCTGGGCCTTCTAAAACACCAGTACCATTCCAGTCACTTATTTTAAAGCTGTAATAATACTCAGCGTTATTTTCTAGACCTAAATCAATAGAGGTATGTATTTTATGGTTGTCAACTGCCGTATCTGTAACTTCAACAACACCAGCTATTTTATCGTTAACAGCTTTGGAATGCTTAAAGCTAATAGAGCCAGAAGGGCTAACTGCGTAGCTATCAAAGTGTGAAGTTAAATGTCTATTAGGCAAAAGCTCAATATCTGTAAAAACTCTATCATCTATATAAGCTTCTAAATCTACGTTTTGATTTTCTAAATCATACCCTTGCTCGTAGTTAGCATATACTAATCTATTACCAACTATTTCTTGTGCTAGTGCTTTTTTAGGAACATTATCCCATTGTCTTAATAATTGCTTTTCTTCTAATAAAGAATATATATTTTCTTTAGATATAACATATTTATTTTTCTTCCAATTAAAATCAATACTACTATCTCTTCTAACACTATCAATTTTATAAACTTCTGGGTTGTTAGATTCCGTGTACAATATATCTACTTGAACTACATCTTGAGGTATATCTTCAGGTATTATGTTTGTTAATTCAATTTCTTTTATTTTATTTACCATACCAGTGTTAAACGCGTCTTTTGTATCGTAATTAAAATTACTAGGTAAAAAAGCAGCTTGTGTAAATGGTGAAAAAGTAGAATACTCACCGTCTACATATTTAAATCTAGTTGCAAAAAACGAAAACTTATCTTTAAACAAGTCGCTTTCTTCTTCAAAAAGAAATGTATTAAATATAGAGCTGCTTGAAACGGTGCTTTGTAAAACTTTTGCTTTAAATATTTTATTGCCTTCTAAGCTTGTTATTTTTATTCTTACATCAAAATCTGTTACGGTAGGTGTACCACCAGCTTTTAAATATAACACATCATTAACTAAAAAAGGATTTCTTCCAGGACTTATTATTACTTCAATAAAATCACCTGCAACAACGCCGCTCATATCTATTGCGGCTGTAGTTAAACTAACTAGAGGACTTCCGTCTACTTTGGTTCTTTGTTCTTTTATGTTTATGTCTGGGGAGTTTATTGGAGATTTTCTTATAACAGTAGTGTGGCTTTCGTCTGCTCTTTTACCTGTGGTTAAGGGATAAAACGAAGATCCATCTATATAAAGCTTTGTAGGCTTTCTTCTTCCTTCGTCATCTGTTAATGTTCCAGCAATAGACCTTGATATAGATATTTTTTTAGGCTCAGAGTTGTTATCTGTCCATATTAAAAAATCATCTACTATATTTACGCCAGTCACAGGGTATGCTGGGTTAAAATTTAAAGGTCTTTTATTGTCTTTGTGTGTTATGTGTAACGTTAAATTTGTAATAGCAATAGTATCTAAATCATCTATCTTATTTTCAAGAGTTAATACAGCCCCTGAAACAGTTAGTATTCTATTGTTTCTAACATATTCTTCACCAGTAGTAGCGTTAAAAACATTAACGTACATGTTAGTAACCATATTTTTTTTGTAAGCGTTTGTGTTTGGTAGTGTAATAGTTTGTGCTGTTACATCAAAACTAAGATCTGTACTACCAGTATCAAAAACAGCTAGATAACTATACACATCTGTAAACACGTTTGTTATAGCACTACCATCGTATTTTAGTATTAAATCTTTACTGACGGTAGGTTGTGTGTCGCTAGAACTAAAGCTACTCGGGTCAGTTTTTGCTCCTGCTACAAAATAATATACGCAGTTGTTTTTTTCTTCAGCAATTTCACCAACTATAGAACTACCTGTAGGTACAATATCACCAGAAACCAATGTGTTACCTTTAACACTTTGAACAGTTCCAACGTCATCACCTTCTGATGTTGAAACTTCAATGTTAAGTGCATCTCTATATTGTCCATTAGGTACTAATCTTTCATCAAGGTCTTTATTCATTTTACCTTGAAAAAAGCTATTCTTAATCTCCGGCATATATTAGTGTTTTATCCACTTAGATTTACCTCTAAGTATTTGAGTTAATTCTTCTAATTTTATATTTGATAGTCTAAGCTTTGCTTTTCTAACCTCAGCTCTTCTTTCTTTTCTAAATCTATTTACAATATATTCTGGTACATTAGCTCTTGTAGACATAACAGCGTAAGCTATACTTTTGTACATTGCTTCTTCAGCAAACTTATGCACCTGCATTTCAGCGTCTGTACCTAAGCTATCGCTTATGTATTCTAGTATTAAAGTCTTGCCAGATATATTAGAGCTAAAATGTATTTTACCAGCAAGCTCGTCTATATAAAAACTTCCGTTTGTCTGCGCGTGAGCAGGGTCAATACCATATCTTTCTCCAATAACTAAATCATAAGTACCATCGTCATATTTATCAACATTATCATTCGGAGTATGTGATTTATAAGCAGCCCAAGTATCTGATTCAGTATCAAAATCTAACTCATTACTATTTAAATTGTAAGTGCCGTCAGCATTTTGTTTTATATTTTTAGGATTTGAAGTTTTAATAGCAGGATATAATACATGTTCTATACCAGCTGAATCACTCCAAGATAATTTTACATAATTTACATAGTCTTGTGGTAGCAACATTTGTAATGTAGCGGGTACTTCTATTTCATGTGCCTTTGTAGATTTAAAAGTATCAAACGATAATTCTTGTAATGCTCTCTGCGCATGGAAAGCAACATCTACTCTGTTTATTTTTGGTATTATTTTACCCTCACCAACATAAGCAATTATAAATTGATTTATAACATTTTGCAAAGAAGTAAATTGGTAACCGCCTAAAGTACCTGATTGATACTGGGTTTGAGTTTGATTGTCTAATAATCCCATTTATTTATTGTTTTTCTTGTGAAATAATGTTAACTTCTTTATTGCTAGCAGCTGAAGCTAATTGATAATCTTTCATTGATATACCAGCTAGTTGTAGTATTTTAATTACAATCTCAGACTCTTCTGATTCATGTAGTTCAAAGTTTTGTAAGTCAGCCGCGCCAGAATTATGAACTGCTTTGTCGTTAATAACTACATACGTCCATTTAACCGTAGCTGGTTTTTTAATATAATTACAAATTAAATTAGAAGTAGTGTAAGTTGGTGCAGATGGGAAAATTTTTATTTTAGATTGACCAGCAGTAGAAGGTGATTCGTGAATAAAAACAGGTCTTAATTCTGTTGGCTCAGTTAAAGGTGAACTTAATATTATTTGAATATTTCTTTTATCAGCTTTTTCAACTATGACGGTAGGGGTGTTTGCCGTGTAAAAAACAGTTCCTAATCTATATAAATCTGTTGGTAGTGCTACAATGTTATCATCTGTTCCAGAAATAGCTTGAGAAGCAGTTTTAAATTTTTCAAAAGCCGCTATTTTTTCTTCTAATATATCTACAGGATCAGAGTATTCTGTTGAATTACCAGGTGTTCTTTTGAATTGATTTATATCATAAAAATATTGCTCAAATATTTCCATTTGTGCTTGGTTAGCAAACAAGTTAAACTCTTGAGGTGTTATATAACCTCTTTGCTCTTTGTTAGCTATTGCTAATACTTTTTGATACACTGTGTCTATTAATA
>Ga0209634_1002853_pt1 | contig 11945 bp, 15 predicted proteins | sample LinPmetageLP40_FD_184043 | JGI IMG/M metagenome (GOLD analysis project Ga0209634, IMG submission 184043) | Marine viral communities from the Pacific Ocean - LP-40 (SPAdes) (version 2) | ecosystem: Environmental > Aquatic > Marine > Oceanic | place: Pacific Ocean | collected 2010-08-26 | reverse complement strand
TTTTAACAGCAGTTACTATTTCAGAACCAGAACCAATTCTTAAATCACCCGCAGTATTAGTTGCACTAGGTGTCCAAAAAAAAGGATTTTCTTGTGAGCTAAATCTTACAAGTAATCTGTCCTGTGTATCAGAACCTAAAGGATTTGCACCAAAACAAATAACATGACGATCTCTTTCAGAAACAATAACTTTTCTTGATTTTCTAGGAGCATCATCTGATAGCTCAAGTAAATTTTTTGCTCTTGAAGTAACTCCTAAACTTTTATCCCAATAAAAAACAAATCCATCTTTTTGGTTAAATATTAAATCTTCGCCAAAATTATCTTGTGACCATAAACGTAAACTACCACCTCCCGCAGTTTCTCCAGAAGCCGAACCCCAACCATCTGCACCCCAAGTACCCGCACCATAACCATCACCAGGAACAACAGTATTTATACCTATATTTATTTGATACTCTGCATCAGCTGATCCTGCACTAGACAGAGCAGCATCTGCATTTCCACTAAGAGTAATGATGTAACTATTAGAATTTGTTATTGATGTAATTGAAAATTCATTATTAAGTTTTGTGTTTAAAGCACTATTACCAGTATTAGCATTACTAAAAGTAACAAAACTATTTGCTATAGCTCCATGACCAGAATCATTTACAGTAGCACTAGCACTGTCGGTTGCCGTTATGAATGTAATAGCCATTATCCCTCATCCACAAAATTTGATACTGATGCATTAAGTGGCACAACAGTTGTTGTAATAGTAACTGTTCCAATTGCTCCGACACCAGGAATAGTTGCTACTTGTTGATCCGATGTTCCAAGCTCACCAGTAGAAGACACGCCATCTACTATCACTGGAGTAAAAGTTGCGTTAGAAACTGGCGATACTGTCTCACTTCCAAGTGCCGTTGTTCCCACTACTCCACTTAAAGTAAAAGCAACTGTTTGACCATCTAAATCAAAAACAACTTCTCCATTTACAACTTTACGTCTCAAAGGAGTTATATCATTGTAACCTTGTGATTCCTCAATATAAAACTTTATTTCAGTACCTATCCCTAGATAACTGTTACCTTCTAAATTTGCCCAAGAGTGTAAAGATCGTGAAGAGCCAAGAAAAGTATTTATTGAATATTTTTCCCAACCACCTAATTTTTCTGGATACCCAAAACGAAATCTAACAAGATCGCAATCTTTCCAACCGCCTTTATTGGAATAAGAGGTTGTTTCTTTATTAATACCAGGTCTGAATTTTAAAGAAGTAATTGTCATAAAACAATTTTACCTCAAATACTAAATAATTACAATGCTATTTACTTTTTGAGAAGTTTCAAATAGTTGTTATTAAAAAAACAAGTAGTTTTAGCTTTATTAAAAAATTCAATTTGTGAAATAAGGTGTGTTTTTACTTTAACTTTAACATCTTCCATAGGTATCATATGTATAATTGGATACCCTCCTTCTAGTAAAGTTACATTTGGGTTTTCTTCTGTGCCACCTTCTTGTTTAAATAAATGAAAAAATATATGTATTTGAGGTATCCAATGAAAACGAGTAATACCATTAACAATCGTTATGTTTATTCTCTTACTGTGATAGTGACAGTTTGTTAATAAAAAAGGAATTTTTGTATTTTGTTTGATCAACCACGGAATAGTGAGTTTGTGAAAATGTTCAGTAAAATTATGTAATGATATATGTTCGGGATCTAAAGTATTATAACTTTTGACATTGTATATATTGTTCGTGTGCCATGTACCTATTTTAACATCACAGGGTAAAGGCAACACAGCACCTTTTTTAAATAAATCTAGCATTCCTCCACATTTTTTTATGCTAAACAAAGGATCTAATATCTCTTGATCTGTTGGTTTTGGTGCGTTTTTAAACCAATCAGGTATATGATTTATTGATTCTGTGATAGGAAACCTTTCTTTCACTACGTCAATAAAAGTAAAACAATCTAATACTGTAGTTTTCTTTTTAAATAAAAAACTAATCATAGTGGGTTACCATATTTATCTCTTATTTTATGTATAATGTTATGGTCACATTTAGCACATTTACCACAAAAATATGTACCACTCCAACAACTTCTAACTAAACCTTTTAATTCCCAAGGCAAAGAATCCCAAGCCTCTTTTTTTGTCTCAAATCTATCTATGTCTGTTCCGTTGTATACTGTTTTAGGTGTTAAAAGTTCAACCTTATGTTTAAAGGCAGTTCCGCTATCTATATAATTTTGCATACGTTCATCATAAAGATAGTCTTGCGTATAGCCATATCTCTCATAAACTAATCTATCGCAGTAGCTAAACCATCCCGCCCACATTTTTTCTAGTCCATGTGCTCTAGCGTAAAGTGCTCCGTAAAAAGCACACCATTGATCGTCCTTACCAAAGTAGCCTTCATGGTTGGATTTAAAATCTAAATCTAAAAACATTGATGCTCTTGAAAATTTAAAGCCTCCATAATGAATATTAATATATTTTAAGACTTTCTCTACAACTTGTGCCTGAATAGGTAATCTACCATATTGATCGGCACACCAACCTAGTTCTAAATACAAAACTCTAACTGGTACTTTTTTCTTTAACAAGTCAATTAAAAGAATAGTGCTATCAGGACCACCAGAAAATAATACTAATTCATCCACAACTAAATCCTAAAAGGAGGCTTGCCTCCTACTAAAACAGGATTTATGTTTTTTAAAACTTCAAAGTTAGAAGCATGAATACCTTGTCCTAAATAGTTTATATTTATTGTAATTCTAAATGGAACATTTGTGGGTGCTGAACTAGCATGAGGTGTGCCAGGATTAAATAATAATAACCTATTTTCAATTGATTCTATGGGTGTGCCATCAAACATATATGTGGGTGCATCACAAGTTGTAACAAAAAACAATGCTCCTTGATGCCCAAAATCATAATCAACATGAGGAGCATGTATATAAGGACCTTTCATACTAGGTACATATAAGTTAGCTTTCATTCTTAAAAGAGAAATCATATGCAATTTAGAAGAAATGTTAATAAAAGGTTGTTCGTCTATACCTTTTGTCCATTCATTTCTAGCTCCATTTTCATGGTGATAAATCATTGTAGCCATATAAAAATCATTATTGTTTTTATCATTTCTATTTATTTGATTTGAAATAGTCCAAAAAGGTAAATTAGCTTCTGTTAAATATGACTTTAAAAAACCAAATTCTTGATAAGGTAAAAAATCATCATAAACAACAAAATAAGGATCACCATGAGATTGATGCTTTTTTAACGCTTCGGTTGCCTGTTCATGGTTCATTATTTAAAATGCTCCCCTAGAAACCAACAAACTATACTATGTCTGATTCCCTCTGTTACTGGTTTAATTCCATGCTTTATATAAGAAGGAAAGAAAACTGCTGTTCCTTGTGCTAAAGAATCTGTTACAATAAATTTTTCTTCATCATCTGGAAAATGTAACCTACCCCCCTCGTAGTATTCTGGAGGAGTTAATTGAACAGACATAGAAAGTTTTCTAACCATAGGATTATTAAGATCGTCATACATGCCATCAACATGTGGAGAGTAAAATCCTTTATTTTCTGAATCATACCTTGTGACTTGTATAACTTCTACACTTTTCATATTAAATTGATAAAATTGATTATTAACATCTCTTACTAACTTATAAATAGGGTGAAATATATCACAACTATCTATATTGTTATCTATCCAAGAAATTGTGGATCTTCTAAGTTTTGGAGCATGCTCTCCATTATCAACATTATTATTTACAGCACTACCATTAATTTTTCCTACTTGAAACTGTGTCGCAACTTTTAAAACATTATTACAGTATTCTGGAGTAAATGCGTTTTTTGCAACTATAATATTTCTTTTCATTTAACTATTTCCATTTTTGTATATAATTTATCTCTACGATCATATTTATGTTCTGGGTAAAAAGAACCTTCTTTTTCAATGTAATGTAAAAAAATTTGTCTGTGCCAATCATACTGTAAAGGTTTTCTCCAATGTTCTTGGCTAAAACCTCTATACACTACTGCTTCTCCTCTCTGTAACTTAAAAGAGTAACCATCAACAAAAATATCCCAAGGATCATTATCCTCTGACATGTCTATACATAAAGTAACACTTATTTGACAAGATGGACGATCCACATGTCTTATAAGAGATTGACCTTTATAGTAAGTTCTCCAAAAACTATAAGCAGATACTAGTTTTGTATTTAATGCTTTTTCAATCTGAGGCTTACAATATAGTAAAAGACTCTCTGTGACAGGATCACAATAAACAGATTTCATTCCATCCCATACATCATTGCTTTTTGTAGTAGGGACAAAGTTTTTTTCCCAATAATCTATATGAGTGGATAGACAATTAGTATGTCCTTGTTCCAATAAAATAATTTTTTTATTTTCTATCATCAGCTTATTGTGTTTCCCTGCACACAACTTAAAACAAAGTTTTAATTTTTACAAGTTAAATAGAAAATAAGGACGCTTTTAATTTAGATACGTTAAAGTTTTTTTCTAATTTTATACAATTTAACTCCAAGGAAATTCTGTTTTTTCAGAAGCATCTTTTATATTTAGTTCAAATTGTAATATATTATCTAAATATTCTTTAATTGATGCAACGGTAGATGAAGTCATTCTTGATTCTACCCAAGATTTAGCGTTAGCTTCAGTAACACTAGCATATGCAGTAAAGCCACTTGCTAAACCACTAGTGTTCATGTCTAAGTCCACTTCGTGAGTTTTAGAAATGCTAGAATCATCACCACTAGTTCCTGTCAAAGTTGCTTGTATTCTTACTATAACATCTGAATATGTAGTACCATCAACTGTTAAGTTTTTGGTGTGTAGTTTATCAATTACCCATTCGTATTTGTTAGCCATTATTCTGTACCTCCTGCGACTGTACCATTGTTTGTAAAAGTTATAATGGAAGCCCCTTCTAAGTAGTTTCCTGCGGCTCCAACAGATCCAGCTGCTCCTCCAGCTTGACCATTTCCAGTTGAGTTTGTTCCCGCTTGACCTGCTTGACTAGCAGTGCCAGCAGTACCATAATTACCTCCAGCCGCTCCATTCCCACCATTCCCACCATTCCCAGCTTGACCTGTAGTACCAGATCCACCACTTGCTCCAGCATCACCTCCTGGTTGGTTTTGAAAACCTCTGCCTAAACCTCCAGCTCCTCCAGCAGCTCCAGCATGTCCTGCTACTTGTGTTTGTGATTGTTGTTGTTGAGGAAAGGTTCTATAGATAGGTTGGCGAATTAGAGTGCCTTGTGCTTGTCCTTCACTATCAGTAGTAACTCCACTTGAATATCCACTACCAGTTTTATAATAAGTATACTGTCCTGCTGATAAAGAAGAAGCAGAACTTCCACCTTGAGCCACGACTGAACCACCCCATACTGCTTTCGAGAAGTCATATGAGGACCAGCTTGTGCTTTGAAACTCATAACCATTCGCTGCTGGAGCGGGATAAGTTTGGCTCTGACCAGTGGTTTGTTGTTGAGACTGTTGTTGCAAAGCACCACCAGCACCACCACCTCCACCACCAGCACCACCGCCTCCACCTGCTAAGATAGAACCATTGTTTACTAGGGTGCATGGAACTGCCGCTTTAATTGCATCACCACCTGCCGCACCATTACCACCCGCTGAAGCAGCTGAACCTGCGGCTCCACCTGCTCCACCTGCTCCTATAATGACACCATTGTTTGTAATAGTAATAGTACCATCACCATTTGCATCTATTTCAAGACCATATTCTGCTGTGTCATCTGCACCTAATGTTGTTCCACTTGGAACTAAAATGTCTTTAGGGTAATCTACTGCATAATCGTCACCGAATAGTGTGCTGGCATTTGGTTCAGTTATACTTCCAGTAGCAAAGGTAAATCTAAAGCCTTTAGCTTGGGCATAAAAATCACTAACATCTAAAGCACCCGCAGTAGGCAAACTTGCTGCAAGATTCACGGCTTGACTGTTTGCAGCTTTTTTTCTTATGTTAGAGCCTCCTCTGTAAAGGTCACCTAAACCAATAGCACTACTACCACCTACAAATTCTGTTCGTAGTGCAGAAAAGGATACAGATTGTCCAGAACTAGGTATAGCCATTTACTTCGCCTTTAATTCTTCTATTTCATTTTTTAATTCTTTTATAGCTTCAATAAGAACAGAACACATTTTACCATAATCTACTGACTTTGTTTGCATATCATCATCTGCCGTAAGAACAACTTCTGGTAGAACTGCTTCCATGTCTTGTGCTAAAACACCAACTTGCTTTCTAGCATCTTCTACATCATTTCTTTTGTAATAAACACCTTGCATCTGCATAACTTTATTAAGACCATTTGTTATTGGTTCAATGTCAGTTTTTAATCTTTTATCAGAAAAAGCCGTTACATCATTATTAAATGTTGCGGCTCCAGCAGCAGACATGTCTATTGTTAATGCTGTTATCTCACTTGTTGCGTCTTGCCCTTTGATAATAAAGTCTTTGTCATCAACTTGTGTGTTAATTATAAAATCACTTGAAGAATTTGAAATTTTTGCAATTAGTGTACCTGCATCTTTAAATAAAATATCTGCCCCATCTGCATCAAGAATAATGTCCGCAGCAGAATCTAATGTCATATCACCAGAGTTTGTTTTAATTGTGCTTACATTTACCGCACCACCAGATAGATCTAAATCTACAAAAGCATCAATAACTGCGGCTCCACTACCTGCTCCATCTAAATATACTGCTTTAGTATCCCCAGCACCGATAGTGATATTTGCTCCACTACCTTGACTAATTATAATGTTTTGAGAACCACCAGTTGCATTTTCAATAATATGAAATCGTTTAAGTGTGTTTGGACCAATAGTTATAGTACAAGCAGAATCTAGTGTACCAGTGTATTTAAGAAATAAAGCTCTACCTGCGTCACTAGCTCCATCGGCTATGGTAGTTGTATGAGTATCAGCGTTGGTTGTTATACCTTCAGTTCCAAAACCTAATGCTTCACCAATAAGTTCTAAATTAGTATTGGTTTTTGTACCCCAAGTTCCCGACTGTTCACCAGTATTCATCTCTTCAAGTCTTAAATTATTTACAAACGTACTTGCCATTATGCCACCTCTCTCCAGTTAGCTATTTGATCTGGAACTATTAAACTGTATACTAATTCTTCTCCTGTACTACCAATAGCACCAATTCCAATTAAAGATACCACAGAACCACCCGTGATGGCAAGTGTTCCTACCGACATTTCCATTCCAACTAATGTAACTGCCGTATTAGAGTCTGCTGTTACTGACTCTGACCCTAATGCCATTGTTCCTATAACATTTGTAACGGGAGCTCCCGTAGTGGTCAATATAGTATAAACATCTGGGGTATTAGCAGTCCAACCCATAGCACTATGATTAGTACAATAATAATATAATGTATTTGTTCTAGCTGGAACAGTTATTTCTGTGTAAGCTCCAGCTGATCCTGGAGTACCATTAGTTGTTACACCACTTGTAAACTCTGAACCACCACCATGAGTACCATTCGCAGTTAAACTAAACCTTAATGGATGACCACTATTGCTACTATCGCTTTGATCAAATCTGTAAGTATTCTCTTCGTATAAGTCTAAAGTCACATCTGCGGTAGCCGTTGAACCATCTATTGCAAACTTATTAGTTGATCCAACATTGTAGTATGGATGATTTGCAGGATTACCCGCTACAACAGTAACAATCTTTGTAATAGTGGCAGATTCATACCCACTTATAAGAGCAGAAGCAGAAAGACCAGTTTCAACAACAACACTAGTTCCAGTTACACCTTCGTCACCAACCGCTCCAGTTGCGGACAGTCCAGTAGCCACAAACCTCATTTGTGCATCTACTACTTCATTGCCAACGGATACAGTTCCAGCAACTCCAGTTACACTAAAATTACAATCTCCGATTATTGTTGGAGTTTGAATTAAACCTTGAGCAACATTTGTGGAAACAGCAAGAACCTGTCCTACATCGGCAAAAACACCTCCACCCCAAATGTGTCCGCCCCAAGTAGAACTACCCCATCCAGACAAAAATCCAGATGTTGCAGACACTCCAGTTACACTGAAAGTTATTGGTATTATAGGTATTACAGTGCCTACGGATCCAGTTGAAGAAACTCCAGTTACAACAACATCAGTAGCACCAGCTATGGTGCTTGAACCTATCGCAGAAGTAGCAGATAGCCCAGTAGTACCAGTATTACTATCACCATCAAAAGTAACAGTACCAACAGCTCCCGTTGATGAAACACCCGATACAAGATAACCAAACCTAAAAATTAATCCAGCAGAATTAATAACACCAGTTGCAGAGAGTCCAGTTTCTATTACTACAGCAGTTCCAGCGACACCTTCATTTCCAACTTCACCCGTTCCTGAAACACCAGTAACGCTTACATCGGCATCAACAAAGCCACCCCAAAAAGAGGCATTCCAAGCACCATCACCCCAACCACTATTAGCCATAGCTTAACCTTAACAGTTAAGCTATACGAATGATAGCGTTTGAAGCATCGGCAGTTGGAAACTGAACTGTAAACGTACCTGATGTAGATGTTTTATTACTTGAAAAATCTAGCACCGCCACGGCTTTATCACCATTAGTGTCATTATAAATTAATGCACCCATAGCAGTGATAGTTGCTGTAGTAAAACTTATATCAGCAAAATCTGTAAAAGCAGTTGTGCCAGAAGTAGCCGGGGCTACTTTTGCTAAAACACCACCACCAGCACTATAGCTTCCACTATTAGCAACTTCACCAGTTGTTGTGTATGCAGTTGTCGCAGCTCCTAATGTTGCAGTAGTAGAAGATTTACCACCACCACCTTCTGCATAAAGTGCTAATTTAAAAGCATTTCCGTTTGTCGCAAAGTTATGTGTTGCTAACATCAATTCTTTTTTAAATGATGTACACATCGCTTGGGCTATAGCCATGTTATAATCTCCTTATATATTCAGCCATTTCTGTATGACCACTTGATTGTAAAGCTTGAATTATAGTACCACGCTCTTCTTTTCTTGCCAAGAGCAGATAGTGATAGAGCACATGTTTAAGATGTTCTCTAAATTGATTAGCTTGTTGCCTTATATGAGCTGGAGCTTCATCAGAAATACTGACTATTTTATCAACTGCCAAATCAGCAACTTGCTCATTTGTTAAACCTCCTTTGTCAGAAGTCATAACATTAACACTTCCTACATTACTTATACCTAGTTCAAACATTTTTATTCCTCATATGTTACACCCGCTATATCGTCTCTGCCTACTATGTTAGGCTTTTCTTCTATTGGATTTGGTGGTTCTAGCTTAGATTTTCTTGTGATCAACATACTACCTTGTGTTACTGTTGAAACAACAGGATCGTCTAATCTGTGATAGCCATAAAGCTTTTGATCATCTGGAACATTGGTATCTAACAAAGAAGAATTATGAGCTATGTGAATTTTTATTCCTTTGGCAGTAGCTATGGCTAACCAAAACTCACAACAAGCTCTACCTGCTTCAGCGAAAGCTACATTTTTATGAGTAAAATCAATACCATATAAATGGATATCCGATACTTCTTGTGCCACGGCATAAGCAATACTGTAGGCAACAGTGTTATTTAAGTATGCATATTTAGTTTTTTCAAGAACTTCTTGCAATGGGTATTCAACAACATCTGGACATCTCTCGTCTAAGATACATGAAAATATGGGTATATTTAATTTAGCTTCTAGTCTTTGTTTCATAATGTCTGTTTGCTTACCTGCAAACTTTTGATCCAAGAAACGAGAAGGTGGATCCATCATAAACACTTTATCATGATAAATAACACCAGCCATAGCATTTATTGCCCAGACTTCATCAAAATGTTCACTTCTAATTTTTGCTAATATATATTCTGAAAAGCTATTACCTAGTCCAACAATTGCTACACTTTTGTTTTTCACACTACTATACCTAATTTTAATTCGTATTTGTTTATAAGAGCCATTGTTTCGTTATCTTTATTTGGTTTTACCAATAAATTAGCATAAGCAATATATTGTAAATCCGTATCACTACCTTCTAATATTGCATTATCTCTGTCTTTTATATTGCAAAAATTATTTACTAACGATTCAGCATAACTACCAATTTTATTAGTAACACAGTTTTGAATTAAATTAAAATCAAAGATAGGTGCATTCATTCCATTCAACATAGATTTTAGATATATTGAATGATATAGTCCAGCTAAACAAACGTCATCGTTTAAATTTAATGATTTTAAAATATCAAATACGTTTTTATTGTGGTCGTAAGAATAATCTTCGTGTACGTTATTTTCTGTTAAGCTTTTATACTCTAATAAAGATTGATCAATATCAAATACGTTTCTAAATATGAAATTTATGACCATTCTATGAGTTGTGTTGATTGGGTTACTACCCGCATGTTCTATTTCTGAATTAAATAATAATGCTGTACCTTTTTTAGGTTTGCTTGAATAAAAAATTTTGTCTTTATTAAAGAATTTTGTATCACCATCAGAGTCATTTACATAATACAACAATGACATGTAAGTGTGTTTTCTAAGAGATCCTCTTTCATCATGAATATCAGCATGTATATTTTGATGATTATCTTTAGTATAATTTGTTAAATTATAATTTAAATTTGATTTAATTCTAGTTATTTTTTTAGGAACACCCACATCTATGTTTGATAAGATAGGCATAGCTATAGATATAAATTCAGAACTATTTTTTCCATCATAAAATGAGTGACATAGTTGAGGGTTTTGTATAGTGTTTTCGTCTAGTCGTGATTCATCCAAACCATAACTCGTTGTGTCATTTTGGAAAAACCATGAAAAATCTGGACTCTCTAAAACATACTGTATCTTATCTACATCAAGAATATTATTGAAGTCCAAATGTTTAATCATTACCATTAAAAATTACCTACTTGGTAATCCTTTTCTATAAGCATCAGTGTTTTCTTGGCTTTCACCATATCCCTTTAATCTATTCAAGGCATCTCCAAATCTTTGAGTATATAGCTGTAATAAATCGGCTTCACCTTTCATAAAAGTGTAAGCTTCAATTAAACAAGCATATAATAAAGCATCAGGAGCATTTGTTCCTATCCAAGTAGTTCCATTGTCATCAGTTGTAATAGAAGCGGGTCTATAAAAATAGTGCATCTCAACACTGTAGTCTGAATCTGGAGTTGGGCCAACAATAAAATTATCAACATCAAAGGCTGCATAATATCTAGGAGATCCAGTTGTAGATGAATTAGGGTTGAACTCTTGAATAAAATTAACGTCTTTCTGTAAAAGAAAAACATTTTCGTTACTTGCGTTTATAAAGGATAAGGAGAATGAAGCTAAATAATCTGACGGCTTTTGTAAAAATTGATTACCACTAGTCATTGCACCTGTTACATTTTTTCTAAAATAATCTAAATCAACATACTTTAATATTCTCTCTTCTGCATTTTTTATAATGAAGTCGAGTTCATTTACAAAAGTTGTCTCACTATTTTGAGTCCAATTTTGTATTGATTGTTTTAATGTTGTTAATGTAAAGCTCATGATGTACTCACTGTAACTGTTCCAACACTAGCCGTAGCCTCATAACTTGTCAACTTTTTTCCTATAATGCCATCACCAGTGCTTGTGTAAACTGCAAAAATAGTTGTTTCTGTATCTTGATGCGGTCGTGGTTGATACAAAGCTGTCGGATCTGGACCTGGATGATTAGGTTTTAATTGTGGATGCTTTTCTTCATACTCATCAGGACCTACTTTCAAACCATTCCATTCGGTTTTCATTTCTCGCAAGCGATAACGAAATCCAGAACGATCTGAAAATCCCCATGCTTTTTTTCCTGTTGCGTATCTTGCC
>Ga0209634_1002850_pt1 | contig 11952 bp, 20 predicted proteins | sample LinPmetageLP40_FD_184043 | JGI IMG/M metagenome (GOLD analysis project Ga0209634, IMG submission 184043) | Marine viral communities from the Pacific Ocean - LP-40 (SPAdes) (version 2) | ecosystem: Environmental > Aquatic > Marine > Oceanic | place: Pacific Ocean | collected 2010-08-26 | reverse complement strand
GCTTGTTTGAATATTCATTACATTGTCTAAACTCTCTTTGTCTAAGTACCTAACTAAAAAATGGTGTGCCGATTGTTTCCCATTCGTCCGACTTCCGACAAATCCCGATTCAATAGAGTCCCTATTTACAGACAAAAAAAACCCCCGAGTTTCTTCGAGGGTTTCTATTTTTAAAGAGTTTTTAAGCTACTTGCTTTTTATATAATCTTTCATCGTCTGACCATTCAAAAGCCAACTCTTGAATATTATAATCAAGACATATAGCTTGACCCGTAGAACATCTACCCCAGTATTCCCCATAATTATTATCAATTATTGGCTCGTTGATTTCTCTCAATCTGTCAAGAAGCCAATCCGAAACAAGATACCATTCTAATATTTCTTGAGGGTTGTCATATCTAAAATCGTCTAACATATCAGAAGTTATTTCTTTTGAATCCTTATTTAGTTCTATTTCATCAAGATGATATTTAATTATTTCCTCATCTGTTAAATATAGATTTTCTATATCACCATAATAAAAACCAATTATTTCTTGTTGCATTAAATCAGTAACTAAATAAGATTGATTTCTATAGATATGGGAGTGTATAAATTCCCTTGTTATATCTTGAACAATCCCATTATCTAATTTTAGATATTCTTCTTTTGTTATTTTATTTCTCATATTGTTACTCCTTTATATTAAATTTTCGTTAGCGTAGTCACTTAAGATTTTTACAACTTCGCCTGTCGGCTTCATTGCATTTTTAATTAGAAGTTTTTTAAACTCTGAATCTTCGCAACACATATTAAAATTACAACAGTTATCACCTTCAAAAATACTAGCGATTAAATCTAGCTTATCGTTTTTGGCTTTTATACCCATTCTGTTTACTCCTTTGTTTGTTTGTCTAATATCCTTGCTAATTGGGGGGATTGATTAGCAAGGATTTCATTCATTTAGAAATCTTCAGTTAGACTTTTTGATTTAAGAAAACCTCTCTTTTTTCTTGAAAATTATCATCCTCAATATTCCAACAAAGCGAGCCACCCATATTATAAAGTGTCATTCCATTTATATTTGCTGATTTATGAGATTTAATTTCCTCGATAAATTCTGGATCATCACAATAATTTAAATTCATATTTTTTATAAATTTATCGTAATTTTCTTGGGTTAAAAAAGGACAAGCCCAACCATTCCAACCATTATCTTCTGGATCAATATAGCAATCGTATAAAAGATCAGTATTTTCATCTTCGTAATAATCATCAAAACAGACTTTGCTTTTAAATAATTTCATTTAAGCGACCTCTTCTAGTTCGTTTAAATAATCGTTCACAATTTCTTCACCAATGATGTAAACATACATATTTACAACTTTTTCTGGATCGGATAAATCGGTATAAACTTCACCAAAATTGTCTTCCTCGTACTGTTTAATAAATCCAATAACATCAAAAGCCATATCACCGAGCCATTGTTTGGCTTGATAAGTTCCTATGATGTAATAATCCATATTAAAAGCCCAATGGTGCAAGTCGTGAAACCAATCATTTCCAGAAGGGTCAATTTCTTTTTGTTCATTAATGAGGTCTTTATTACTTTCTATGTAATCGTCAAAGTATTCTTTGAGCTCTTCTTTCTTGTAATCCATATCTTTTTTAGTTTGCCGAATTTGGTTAATTCCAAATCCATAGGGTTACTATAGCAATATTTTACTAAGTCACCTAGTATTATGTGACATATTTACAACACTATTTTAATAAATTCATATAAAACAAGTGTTTAAGGTGTGTCTTTTTTGCAACAATTAACTATCAAAATGGTAAAAAAACACCTAAAATACCACTTATGGAGCATAAAACAGATAAAAAAACACCCTCTAAGGCTGGTAGAAAGAAGATTGAGTTTGATCTTGAGCTGATTAAATTTTACGCATCAAGAGGGCTAAACCTCAATCAAATAGCCGATTGCTTGAATGTCAGCCCTCACACAATACTAAGAAGGAAAAAAGATTCAGTAAATTTTGCTAACGCAATTAGGGCTGGTAGGAGCTCCGCTTTGCTTGATGTCTCAAATTCGCTTTATGAAAATGCGAAATCTGGCAACATTCAAGCACAGCAATTTTTTCTCAAAAATATAGGCGATGACGGACAATGGAGCGAAAAAGAGCAAAATTTAAAAGTAGAATTTAATCTAGCTGATATTTTATTAGATGCTAAAAAAAGAATTCCAACAGATATTACGCAGATAGAAAAAGCAGAAGAGACTAAAAAGCTTGATCTGTCTAGCTTTCAAGATGAAGGACAATTCCCTTTAAAGAAATGATACATAAAGAATTATTAACTGTGCCGAGAAAAAATCACACTCCTCGTATTTCTCGGCACTCTTCAGAAAAAATAAGAGCTTCATCAAAAGTTAGTACTCACTATCGGCAGGATCCCCCCCGGAAAAATAAAGATGCGGGTATTTTTTCAGTTACTAATCCGATAATTTTTTTTAATTTTTTTTAAAATTTTTTTTATATGAAATATACACCTGCTGAAGAAAAGCAATTAATGACTGAACTCTGGTCAGCTAATATCAAAGATAATCCATATAATTTTGTGATGTTTGCTTTTAGCTGGGGTCAAAAAGGAACTCCACTAGAAGACTTTTCAGGACCTAGAGAGTGGCAAAAAGAAATATTAAAAGATATGGCTGTGCATATAGCCAGAAATAACAGAGTAGATATGCCTGAACTTTTTAGACTATCTGTTGCTTCCGGGCGAGGTATTGGTAAATCAGCTTTAGTAGCTTGGCTTATTATATGGATGTTATCTACTAGGATAGGCTCAACAGTTATTGTAACTGCTAACACAGAACAACAACTTAGAAGTAGAACATGGGCTGAGTTAGGTAAGTGGCTGACTTTATCTATTAACTCTCATTGGTGGACTAAAACAGCAACCACTATTAGGCCTGACAAATGGTTTGACGAAGCTCTGCAAAAAGACTTAAAAGTAGATACAGGCTATTACTATGCTCAAGCACAGTTATGGAGTGAAGAAAATCCAGATGCTTTTGCTGGCCTGCACTCTTTCGCTGGTACTATGCTTATCTTTGATGAGTCTAGTGGTATTCCAGCTCCTATATTTTCTGTTAGCGAGGGTTTCTTTACAGAACCGATCACAGATAGATATTGGTTTGCTTTTTCTAACCCAAGAAGAAATTCTGGTCCATTCTATGACACCTTTAATAGCAAATCTAAGTATTGGAAAAACAAACAAATTGACTCTCGAAGTGTAGAAGGTACAGACCAGAAGCTATACCAGCAACTAATAGACCAATACGGAGAAGACTCTACAGTCGCAAAGGTTGAGGTTATGGGCGAGTTCCCAAGTTCAGACGATGATACTGTTATTCCTATGGGTCTAGCGAAAGCTGCTGTCGAGAGAGATGTAGATATTACTGTTGGCGATCCTATTGTTTGGGGTTTGGATGTTGCCCGGTTTGGTGGCGATAACTCTGCTCTCTGCATAAGGCAAGGTAATACTGTTCTTGAAATTAAAACTTATAATTCTATGGATTTAATGGCTCTATGTGGAGCAGTTAAAAATCAGTATGACGATTGCGTAACATTGGAGAAGCCACAAGAAATCTTAATAGATGTCATAGGCTTGGGTAGTGGGGTGGTAGATAGATTGAGTGAATTGGATTTACCTGTCAGAGGGGTTAATGTTGCAGAATCGCCTTCGGGTAAAAAAAATTATTTAAACTTGCGAGCTGAGTTGTGGTTTTCAATTAAAGATTGGCTGCAAGGAAGAGACTGTGCTTTGCCAAATGATCCTGAGTTATTGCAAGAGCTAGTATCTCCAATTTATAAATATACATCGAGTGGCAAATTAAAACTCGAAAGCAAAGAAGAAATGAAAAAAAGAGGAATCAAGTCTCCTGATAAAGCAGATGCACTAGCTTTAACATTTGCATCAACAGCTGCTGCTCTAGGTGGCAGTACATCGTTTATGGGGTATAATTTCAAAAAACCATTAAAATCCAAAATATTAAGAGTAGGTTAATTATATGAAGTACGACCAAAAAGAAGGAGATGAGTCTTTAGATTTTGATTCTGTAGAACTAGAAAGCATTTTAAAAGCAGAACTAGACGATGCCAAAGATTTTATAGATCAAGTTGAAGAAGACAGAACAGAATCGACAGATTATTATTTAGGTAACGCACCTCATAATTCTTCTGATATGCAGTCGGAATACATTTCAACAGATGTAAGAGATTCAGTTTTATTCATGCTACCTCAAATTATGAGAACTTTTTTTGGGAGTAACAAAGTTGTCGAGTTTATGCCTAGAAGTGCAGAAGATGTTGCTATGGCAAACCAACAAACAGAATATATAAATCACATCATCACTCAAAAAAATAATGGCTTCCAAGTTATGTACGATGTCTTTAAGGATGCTCTTATTAGAAAAACAGGATTTGTAAAAGCTTTCTGGAACGAAGACATATCATCAACGACACACGATTTTAACAACTTAACTGAACAAGAATACATGGCTTTAGCTATGGATGAAGATATTGAAATAGTAAAAGAAACTGTCAAACAAGAAATGGTTATGGTTGCTGATCCTATGACAGGCCAAGAAATCGAACAACAAACACCAGCAAATTATGATTTGACTGTCAGAAGAATTAAAGCAAAAAGACAAGTCATAATAGAATCTATTCCCCCGGAAGAAATATTAATTTCAAGAAACGCTAGATCATTAGAAGAGTCACCTTATGTAGCTCACAGAAAAGTTTGTACTGTTTCTGATTTAGTCGCTTTAGGTTATGACAAAGATGACATAGACCAATACGCAGGCACTAACGAAATGGAGGATGCTCAAGATGCAAGGGATGCTAGAAATCCTTATGGCAACGATTTGAATTTTCCTGATAGATCAGATAATCAAGGCAAAAATGTTTTTTATGTAGAGCATTATCTTTATTATGATTTAGATGATGATGGCATAGATGAGCTAATAAAATGCTGTACTGTTGGTAATGCAATGAACATTATTAATGTTGAGCATTGTGATGAACTTCCAATAGTTATGTTTTGTCCTGATCCTGAACCTCACACTTCAATAGGTTCTTGTCCGACAGATTATTTAAAACCTATCCAAGCAGCTAAATCACAAATTATGCGTGATACTTTAGACTCACTCGGACACGCAATTTTCCCTCGAATGGGAGTAGTTGAAGGTCAAGTAAATATTGACGATGTGCTAAATACTGATATTGGACAGCCGATAAGAATGAGACAAGCAGGAGCAGTTCAGCCTTTTTCAGTTCCCTTTGTCGGTAAAGAAGCTTTTCCTGTCTTAGGTTATTTAGATCAACAAGTAGAAAACAGAACAGGCACATCAAAAGCTGCGGCAGGCCTAAACGCAGATGCGTTGCAATCAAGTACCAAAGCCGCTGTTTCTGCGACAGTATCTGCCGCACAAGGTCGCATAGAATTAATTTGCCGACACTTTGCAGAATCAGGATTGAAACCACTTTTTAAATTAGTCAATAGTCTCGTTGTTAAACACCAAGACAAAGAAGACATTTTTAGACTCAACAATGAGTTTATTCCTGTCGATCCTAGATATTGGGATGCTGATAAAGATGTGATTATCAATGTTGCTATATCTAAAAACAGCGATGAAGAAAAATTCCAAGTACTAACAGCTCTCGCTAGTAAGCAAGAACAAATAATGCAAACACTCGGACCACAAAATCCACTCGTTAATATGCAACAGTACGCTAACACTTTAGCAAAAATGATCGAGCTCGCAGGATTTAAAGATGTTGACACTTTTGTTAATACTAAAATTCAACAGCAACAACCACAACAACCAGCACAAGATGCAAAACCTTCTCCTGAGGATATGATTGCTCAAGCAGAATTAATGAAAGCTCAAGTATCAGCTCAGAAAATGAAAGTTGACTCTGAAACAGATCGCTTAAAAATAATTATGGATGATGACTTACAAAGAGATAAATTTGAAGCAGAAGCCCAGATCAAAGCTACTGAGTTGATTGCTAAATACGGAGCTCAAATAAACATGAATCAAATTTCTGCTCTCATGGAGAGAGACAAGGAAGTTATTAGGCAACAGCAAAAACAACAATCATTAGGATTATTCAACAACAACAACAATGAGCAACAAATTAGTTAAATATTTTCATGTAGAAGTTTTGTCAGGAGACTTTATTTTTATTGGAACAGATATTAGAGCTAGAAGCAGAGAGGGAGCAGAAGCTGTAATGAAAGCTATGTTTGCAAAAAAACTCGAAAACGATGCTAAGTTTTTCATTATTAGCGAGGAAATAATTCACTAATGAATAATTGGATTTTATATTTTTATGTAACTGCAGCTTTTTTATTAATCAGCTTGGTACACTTTTTTAATTTAGTTTATGGGGTATTTAACTAATGGCTAAAGATAGCAGATTAGATAGAGCCGGGGTTTCGGTTTTAATAAACCAAAACGAACTCCTAAACACCCAACTAAATCTCATGTAGTTGTTGCTAAAGATGGCAGTAAAATCAAAACAATAAGATTTGGTCAACAAGGTGTGACAGGAGATAAAAAGAAAACTGCAAGATCGGATTCTTTTAAAGCTAGACATAGAAAGAACATTGCTAAAGGCAAAATGTCAGCAGCTTATTGGGCTAACAAGGTAAAATGGTAATATTATGAAAAGAGTAAATCATTATAAAAAAGACGGAACTATACACAAAGGTGGTATGCACAAAATGCCAGATGGTTCTTTGCACTCTGGTGCGAAACACACTCAAACAAGTCAAAAACTATTTCACTATGGTGAACTAAGCAATAAATCAAAAACCAAAGCAAAATCAAGCTGGAGGAAGTAATGCCAAAACAAGGGTTATATGCAAATATAAATAAAAGAAAAAAGAAGGGTACAAGTAGAACTAAAAAGAAATCTACTATCAGCCCTAAAGCTTATGCAAACATGAAAGCAGGGTTTCCCAAAAAAAAGAAAACAAAAAAAACATGATTGATAAGCTTATAGATCCTGTATCTAAGATTGTAAACAAGCTAATTAAGGATAAAGACCTACAAGCAAAATTATCCCATGAATTACAAACACTTTTTCACGAAAGAAACTTGGCACAAATAGAATTGCTAAAAGAAGATGCTAAGTCTTCTTCACCTTTTCAAAAGAATTGGCGACCTGCTGTTGGGTGGATATGTGCATTAGCTATGGCTTATCATTTTATTTTACACCCAATAATATTAACAATATTAACTGCGACAGGTTTTGTCGTTGAGCTACCTGATTTTGACTTTGCACAACTCAGCACAATTTTAATGGCAATGCTCGGAATGTCAGGAATGAGATCATACGACAAGCATAATTTGTTAAAAGAGAAAAATAAATGATGTTTTTAACAGAAATAAAATGTGTAGCTAGTGATAATCAGATTCATGTTTTTACAGGACCAATAATAACTGCAAAAACTGAACAGGAAGCTCAAGAACAGGCCTTTAAAATGAACTCTGAATTAAAAGTAACAGGAGAATATGTAGATAGCATAGATGTAATAGACGATGGAATGGGAATATTTAAACTTTAAAAAAGAAGAATTTGCTTGCCGACATTGTGGCAAGGATGGAATTTCTTCTTTACTGCTTGATAAACTGCAATCGATGAGAACTGATCTTGGTTTTCCTTTTGTGATTAGCTCTGGTTACAGGTGCGAAGATCACGAAATAGAAAAACAAAAAAGATTAAATGGTAAGCCTATGGGTGCACACAACGAAGGATTAGCTGTTGATATTTTGTGTAATAGTGCAGAAGCATATACAATATTATCTAATGCTTCTAATTATGGTTTTACAGGAATAGGTGTTAACCAAAAAGGAAATTATAATCTAAGATATATACATTTAGATATACTAGAAAACAAAACAAATAAACCAAGACCTCATATATGGAGTTATTAAAATAGTGGAATTATCAAGTTACTTAATCTGGAATGTAATACTAACTTTAGTATATGCTCCAATGCTTTATTCAATCAGGCAAAATGCACAAGAATCCAAGAGGATTGATATTCTGATTAACAAAACTAGAGAAGAAATGGCAAGGTCTTATGTAACAAAACAAGACTTAGCAGAAGATATAGATAGGGTAATACAAAACATACACAGATTAGAAACAAAAATTGATAAGTTAATTGGTACTTAAATATGTCAAGCGAACAAGATATTAGAGAATCTAAGCAAGCAGAAATTTTAATAAATAATGATATTTTTATTAAAGCAGTTTCAGCTTTAAAAGAAGAATATGTTAATAAATGGCTTTCATCTACCGATCCGGGAGATCACGAATTAAGAGAGTCATTACACAAAGCTATAAGAATTCTTCCTGAAGTCGAAAGACATCTCCGCATCATTGTAGAGAAAGGAAAAATAACCAACTCCCAAATGAATAAATTATCTGGGATAATTAAATAAGCTAAATTGACATTTTTAGCCAAAATTAGGTTAAAATTGTCGATATAAACATATTAGGAATAAAAATATGACGACCAACAAGGCGAAAGCAAATGGTTTTGAAACCGAAATGGAAAAAGCAGCAGATGCTTTTGAACAATTTCTTACTCCTCAAGAGGAACAAGAAGAAATAGTTGAAGAAGTAGAAGCTGAAGAAGAAGAAGTTTTAGAAGAAGAAGCTGAGTCTGACTTTATCGAAGATGAAGAATATGACGAAGAAGAAACTGAAGAAACAGAAGAATCAGCAGAAGATCAAGTAGAATCTGAGGAAACTGAGCAACCTGAAATATATACTGTCAATGTCGATGGTAATGAGTTTGAGGTTACGCAAGAAGAATTACTTAAAGGCTACAGTCGGCAAAGCGATTACACTAAGAAAACTCAGGCTTTATCTGAAGATAAAAAAAATCTTAAAGTTGAGCAAGATGAGATTCTAAACGAAAGGGCGATCTATAAAGATTTGTTACCTAAACTGCAAACCATGTTAAAACAAGGTTTGGAACAAGAGCCTGATTGGGAAGCTCTCGAAAGAAGCGATCCAATTACTTTCTTGAAAGAAAAAAATAGGTGGAATGAGCAAAGGCAAAAACTTGAAACAGCTGAAGCTGAGTCAGCAAGACTTCATCAAGAAGATTTAGCGGCACAGAATAAGCACATTCAAGAATTAATTCAGTCTAGTAATGACGAATTATTGCAAGCTATCCCGGAATGGAAAGATGCAACTGTAGCAAGCAATGAAAAGCTACAAATTGCAAAAAACATTATGGACACTTACGGATTTTCTCAAGAAGAAATAAATCAGGTTTACGATCATAGGCTGTTACTATTAATGCGTGATGCTTCTAATTATAAAAAAGCATCAGAAGCGGTTAAGAAAAAACCTACTATGAAAGCCAAATCAAGGCCTGCTAGAGCAGGAACAGTTAATGCAGTTAAAAGTACCACTCCTTTAAAGAAAGCAAAAAATAGGTTAGCTAAATCTGGGAAAGTTTCAGATGCGGCTAAAGTCTTTGAACAATTAATATAAGGAGGATTGAATCATGGCAAAAGTCACAAATTCATTCACAACATACGATGCTACTTCTGATAGAGAAGATTTAGCAAATGTAATCTACAATATTGATCCTACTGCAACTCCATTTATGTCTATGATTGGAAGCAAGAATATCAGTAATGTGGTTTTCGATTGGCAAACTGAAAATTTACCTTCTCCAAGTGGAACAGGAAAATTAGAGGGCTTTGAGCTTTCAAGAGCTACAAGTACACCAACAACTAGGGAGTCAAATGTGGCTCAAATTTCATCAAGAGATGCAACTGTATCTGGTTCACAGGATGCAAGTAATCCTGCGGCTAAGAGACAAGAGCTTTCTCACCAAATGGCTTTATGTGCTAAAGCGTTAAAAAGAGATATGGAAGTAGCTCTTTGCCAAAACACAGCTAAAGCTGGTGGTGATGCAACTACAGCTCGTCAAACTAGATCATTTGAAGCTTGGTTATCTACCAATGTTTCAGCAGGATCTGGCGGAGCTAATGGATCTGCAAGTGCGGCTAGAACTGACGGAACGCAAAGGTCTTTGACTGAAGCACTTTTAAAAGGTGTTTTACAAACTATGTTTACTAACGGAGCAGAGCCTAAAGTGGCTGTATGTGGTCCTGTAAACAAAGGTGTTATATCTGGATTCACAGGTAGATCACAAGCTCGTCAAATGATAGATGCACAAACTGTTGAAGCTTCTGTTGCTGTTTACAGCTCAGACTTTGGCGATTTAAAAATCGTACCTTCAAACAGATCAAGAGAAAGATCACTTTTATTGGTTGATCCTGAATATGCAAAAGTAGCTTACCTAAGAAACTTTACAAGCATGGATATAGCCAAAGTGGGTGATGCTGATACCAAACTTATTTTAAGTGAGTATGGTCTTGAAGTGTCTAACGAAGCAGCTCATGGAATAGTTGCTGACTTATCTACTTAATAAGAGGTTAGTCTTATATTTTAACCCCATAGTTTTTTTAGTTTCTATGGGGTTAATCTTAGTTAATTAATATGAGTAAAAAGATTTCAGTTGTCGCACACAGAGAAGGTTATAATTCAAATTTTATAACAGAAGATGATGTTGTCGCTGTCCAGACAACTCAAGATGTTTCAAAAGTAATTAAACACGCACAATTTTTAGGAGAACAAAAAGCTGGAAAGGATTTTCGCCATGTTGCAGAAATCCCAATGGTTATTTATGAAAAGGCTACATTAGAGGGATGGGTTAATGATGAAGCTAAATGGAAAGAATGGTTAAACGATAGAGATAATCAGGTCTTTAGAAGCTGGAAAGGTAAAGTATGACTTATGACGAAATAAAAACAAATGTAGCTAATTTTTTAAATAGAAGCGATCTAACATCTCAGTTAGATACTTTTATAGACCTTACAGAATCAGACATTAATAAAAAGATTAAACATCAACAAATGATGAAAAGAGCTGTTGCTACAGCAGACTCAACTTCAAAATATATGCAACTCCCGGGCGATTGGATTTCAGCAATAAATGTTGAATTAAATACTACTGAGCATAATGTTTTGATGCAACAATCAGTAGAGTCATTAGACATAAAAAGAATGTCTATAAATAATACATCAGGCAGGCCAGAATATTTTGCAATAACAGATGATGCTATTGAACTTTGTCCAACACCAGACAAGAGTTATGAGTTACAATTAACCTACTATGCAGATGTACCTGCTTTAAGCTCTACCAATGCTGAAAATTTTGTCAGTAAGAGTTATCCAGACATTTACATATATGGGTGTTGTAAACACGCTTCTATATTTTTAATGGAAGACGATAGAATTCAGCTATTTCAAAGTCTTTTTGATAAGGCATTAGAAGAAGTTAGAATACAACAAGAAAAAGCGTCTTTTGGAAAGGGCTCTCTTCTTAACAGAAGAAGAACTTATGGAAAGACTAATAAACAACATTATAATTTTAAAACTTAAAGGAGTTTAACATGGCAGGATTTTCTGACTATTTAGAAACAGCAGTATTAAATCATGTATTTGGTGGCAGTAGTTATTCTGCTCCGGGCACATTATATGTAGCACTATACACAGCAGCTCCGTCAGATAGTGGCGGTGGAACAGAAGTAACAACTTCAGGAACAGCTTACGCAAGGCAAACAGGAGCATTTACTGTAGCTGGCGGTACTGCTTCAAATACTTCAGCGATTGAATACGCTACAGCTACAGCAGACTATGGTACTGTTGTTGCAGTTGGTGTATTTGATGCAGCAACTTCTGGAAATTTATTGGCTTACGGAACGCTAACAAGCAGTAAGACAGTTTCTAGCGGTGATGTATTTAGATTTAACGCTTCAGCATTAGATATAACACTCACATAAGAAGGTAGCTAATGTCTAGCATTG
>Ga0209634_1002848_pt1 | contig 11957 bp, 18 predicted proteins | sample LinPmetageLP40_FD_184043 | JGI IMG/M metagenome (GOLD analysis project Ga0209634, IMG submission 184043) | Marine viral communities from the Pacific Ocean - LP-40 (SPAdes) (version 2) | ecosystem: Environmental > Aquatic > Marine > Oceanic | place: Pacific Ocean | collected 2010-08-26 | reverse complement strand
CAGTAGGAGCAGATACATCTGATGCAAACTCTAGGTCGACCAAGTCGTGTCCAGCAGTAGAGGAAGCAGTTCTTAGACCACCGTTGTTCTTGTGCGTGTAAGCAACACCTGAAAGAGTTAAGAAAGCCAACTGATCGCATCGATCGGCAATTGCATAAGCAAGCGCGTCTCGTGACTGCTCTCGGAAGTTAACAACAGTTTTCTGGTCAGTCATTCGGCCAGCAATTCTGTTTGCAAATCTTAGCTGGTCTAGCTCAATGCTGATGTCGAACGCGCGGAGGGCTTCTTCATTCCCTTCCAACGTGTTGTCACCAGTGATACCGTCGCCAGTCATGTCAGCAAGCAAAGTAATGTTAGCTTTGGTGCCTTTTTGACTCTTAGTAAGCTCAGTTACTCGCTGAACCATAGCGTTTGAGCCGTTACCAGCAAACTGATTGATGAAAGATTGGTTTCGAGCAACGCGCCAAAAGTCGCGGCTCCATGCTTGAAGTTGGTCGCCAGTAAGCGTACCGAAATTTGTTAAGGCCATGATAGGCTCCTATTAAGTTAGCAAAAATTTATGCGACACTCGTCGCTTTATCAGCCGACTTTTTAGGAGCGGCTAATCCGTATCTGCGTATCGTGCAGCGACGAACTAGCGCTGTTTAGCGAGGCGCGACCTCGGCAGGTTTTACGCCTGTGCAGGCGAAAGATACGTTTTTTACGGCTACGGGCCGACCAGTTATCGTACTGATAGACGAATCACTATTACATATTAGTGTAGCTAATAATATAATGCAACACTTACCTGAATATTAAAAAATACGCAGTAAACCCTAGGAGTATCAGCGCCAAGATCAGCCCCCCAATTGTGCAGGGGTCATCCCAATCTTGCCCTGAGATCATTTGAATATCTCCGTAGTTTCTGGATCAACGTACTCTGGAATACAGTAAGCCGACACAGGGACATCGTATTCAGAGTTTGCCTGTAGGCTAATTTTTCTTGCAAAGTACACACACACGTTAATATCCTCCCACACAGCGATACGGATGGTTTCTGTAACCATTCCGCCACTCCACATTTGTAGAAATAAAACGAAAGCAAGCTGTTTCATTTGATCCCCGTCTTGCTGGCATCAACCCACATAACCTTGCACACACAGTCAACTGCCTCGTACCTGCGCGAGGGTCTTGCCAATTCTTGACACATGTATAGGCAGTGCTGTTTCTTGTAAAAATATTGTGTCTGCTCCTCCACAACTTCGTTATTCACAAAGAAGAGGAGGGCGAACACCATTCTCATTGTTTAGCTAACAGCGCCTGAACCAATGCAGAGATTTGATCATTAGTTTTTTCTTGGATCTTCTCTTGTCGAGCCAACGACTCTACAATCGCATCAACCTTAGTGCTAGTAACAGCTTGCGCTTGCCCGTTCTCTTGGGCTTTTTTTGCAGTCTCTTTTACTATAACTTCAATGCGTTTGACTTCTTTGGTCGTAGTTTCAGCGTTTGCCTGTGCCGCACCATAAGATATAGCGCCGACAAACAAACTAACTACTAGTGGGATGGCCCAAGTGGGTACAACTATGCCTTTATCACTCATTTTCTACCTCATCTATAACGTGATGTTTTCTTAGCAATCTTTTTAGGTTGCTTAGATACTTGTTTACCCGCCTTGGTGTCTTTACGTTTCTTTGCGGACGTTGCCGCATACTCCTTCTTGCTAAGACTTTCTCTTGCCTTTTTCGGTAAGTACCGCTCGCCAGTTGCTTTTTTGCCTTGCGTGCTGTTTTTACCAGATTTTGTACCCCATTTTTCATTAGTCCATTTAGATAATGACTTTTGGGCTTTGGTTTTAGGGCCAGAATAGCTGCCGCCTGATTTTTTATACCTTTGTGTAGCTAACTGTGCTTTCCTAGCAGACCATTGACCCGGTTTTCCGCCTTTGCCGCCTGCCTTTACTGCTGCAACAATACGTTTCCACTTAGGTTCATCACTTCTAGCCATCAGATCACCATTTCGCTCGGTTAGCCCAATAAGCTGCAGACATTCTGCCTTTCGCTATATTCTTAGCGTGACGTGCTTTGAAACTAGCACGCTTCTTTTTCATACGATCAGACTCACCCGCTTTTGGTTTACCTGCCGTAGACGCTCCTTGCTCTCCAAACCTAATCGTTTTAATTTTGTCACCTTCCTTTGCCACAACAATGTGCGACTTTTTTGGGTGGCTTGGAGTACGCTTCGGTTTATTAAATCCGTCTACCCCGGCCCGTGCGAGCCGAGGATCTTTCTTGGATGCCATATGTCACCTCTATATAATATCGCCTCGAAGCCGCTTTAAAGTTGCTTCAGGCAGTGAGTTAAATTCTTCTTCTGTCATACTTAAAATGTCTGTCGTCTTTTCTCCTCGACTTGCTGAGCTTTCGCCCGGAAGTTCTGGCGGTTGCGCGTCTGCTGCCTTTAGTTTTCTACTTACTTCAGCTCGTTTTTTTGCCATCTCATCTGGCTTTGGGGCTGACGTAGCAGAAAGTGACGGTGCTGCTTCTGCAGTTTCTAGCTCGTACTCTCTAACTACATACTTAGCAGCTTTTGACAGAGCCAGCACAGGGTTGTCGCCTTTGGTCATAAACGCATCTCGAAGATCAATAACCTCTTGCGTGTATTCAGCGTTGTAATCTGCAGAGTTCTGGTCAAAAACAGGGAAACTGGCTTCAAGATCACTTGCTGCTTGCTGCAATGCTGTTGCTTGTTGACTCTGGCTTACTGTTTGAGTCATCTTTTGCGTCATCTCGTACTCAATCTGTACGCGCTCAGCTTTTCTAATCTCGGCTCTCAGGGCTGCGGCTTTACCTGCTTCTCCATCAAGCAAGTGGTTCTGGTATTCAACTTCTTTTGCCTCAAAGTCGTACTCATCAGGAGCATCTTCTGCTGGTACTTGTGCTGCTTTCATGTCATCAAGCTGTTTTTGCAGCGCTTTTTGCTTGTTAAGAACCTCGTCTAATCTTGATTTTGGAACCATTGGTTTTTTCTGAGCTACGGCAGGTTCTTCGGTTGTTTCTTCAGCTACGGGCTCCTCAACTGTTTCTTCAGCTACAGGTTCTTCGGTTGTTTCTTCAGCTACGGGCTCCTCAACTGTTTCTTCTTCCGTACTTTGTTCATCTTCAGCAACCGTTTCTTCCTCTAGTTCTTCTTTTGGTTCCTCACCTAAACCAAAGTTCAGATCCACAGCTTCTGGTTCATCAGTGCTTGCATCAGCACCGGGCATTACTTCTAGTTCGAGTTCTTCTTTGTTTTCTTCAGGCATAACAATTTCCTATTGGTTTATGGGGGGTCTAACGTTAGGTATATCTACTTGCTTGGGTTGTTGGTTTTTAGAGGCAGTCTGCATAGCAGTTGTTGCAATTCTTGTTGCTGATTGCGTTTCTGATTGATTGCTTCTGGTTTGATTGGTGAGAGAAGCAAGCTCTCTTCTGAGATCCAACTCTTGCTGTTTCATACCCATCTTAGTTTGCAACTCCGCCATGCGCATTTGTGGGCTGACTTCAGCTACATCTTGTACTTTAGCAACGTTGACTGCTGCTTCAGACTGTAGCTTTTGAACTTCGGCCTGCATCTTGGCTAGTTCTAGTTGAACCTGCTGCATTTGTATCTGCTGCATCTGCGCAGCTGCTTCTTGCTGCTCTGGAGACTGCTCAACGCCTGTCATCATACGAATGCGTTTAGCTAGCTCGCCTTTACGTGCCAAGTGACTGTACTCAATGATTGCATCATCAGGAATGTTAACGCCAACTTGTCTAAGGTTGAGTGCTTCTGCAAACTGTATCTCGTCAAACGAGTCACGTGCAGGTGCGCTAGAAATAACCACGTCATACTCACCAAGTGTTAAGTCGTTTACGATGCGTCCTTCAGGTGTCATCTCATTTACAATCATAGGCTCACGAGGTTTCATCGGGTCATTCTCGTTAGTAACCTGAATGATTCTTTGCTCTGTGTAGAATGTCTGAACAAGGTTCAGTACTTTTTCTGCCAAGTAGTGCCGCGCTTTAGCCAAGTTATCAAGTGGTACTTGAATCATTACAGCACCGCGATTTTGTTTCGCTTGTATAGCGATGCCCGATACTTCCGCGCTATCGGTTCCTAACATAGAATCGTTTACACCTGATATGGTTTGTATGTTAGCTGCAGCTTTCTGCGCTATTCGATCAAGTCCTGTAGGTATCTGGTTAGGCTGTATTTTTGCTGGGGGGCTGGAGCCTCTGTTGTACTCAAGTACCAAGCCTGTCTCAGCGCCATGCTCTTCTAGGTCATCAGCACTCATGCCTGTTAGCGATCCGCTCTCAACCATCCAACCAGAATTAGCGGTAGTGTTTACAATGTGCAGCTCTTGCGATGCTATTTTGTTGAGCTGTTCTTGTGGAGATAATAAGTTACGAACCATTCCAAAGGGCTTGCCTCTTCGAAAGTATGCAAAGTAGGGGACAATGGTGAAGTCGTTGTATGGAGACCAGTCATCGTGAAGCACCACGTTGTCGCACGTGACGGTCCAACGAACTTTACGTTTTACCTTGCTAATAACACTTAGTCCGTACTGCTTAGCGAACTTTTTAATTTTAGAATCTTTCCACGCATCAGGTGCTTCTCTTTGATCACCTGTGTCGGGGTCTACAAAGCAATCGACACGTGCCATTTTTTTAGACTGGCGCTCAACTACGCGTAGGGACTTTACGTTTCTATATTCTTCATCGCCCGGTACACCTGATCCGAAGTAGTCATCCTCTGGGCTTAGATCTCCATACCGTTGCTCTTCATACTCAATAGAGTCTCGACCAAAGCTATTACCGTTCTCAGCAATAAAACGAAGATCTTCTGCTTTTTTCTTACCATAAAGTTCTTCAATCTCGTCAAGTGTCATCCACCTCGTTTCAAATACCTCGTTCCAACTCTTGGGGTCATACTCTTTTGCATCAGGGTCTATTAATATATCAAGTGGGTCCTTTGATGATATTCGTACCTCACCTTCTACGTGATCGGTAAAGTCCATTCGAACGTCAAAGTATCCTCGTCCGTCTAGTATCAACCCGTCACTAAACACCTGCTGTTCTACCCAATCTAATTTGTTGTTATCTGCAATCTGCATATAGAGCTTAGTAAGCGTATTAGCTACTTCTGCTTCACCGCCACGTCTTGGTTTAAACTGGACATCAGCTCGTCGTGTAGACTGTTCGCCAAGTACTGTATTAATAGTAGGAAGTACTGTATTGATGGTGAGGGCAGGACGCCCCTCGGCTTCCAAGGCATCGACGTCGTATTCATCCCACTGATCACCCCTGTAAAATGCATCGCACTTCTTGGCCATGTCTATATAGTCAAGGTGCCCGTTGTCTCTCGCTCTAACGTACCTATCCCACTGATTAGATGCTATCTCTTGCTCTTTTGCGGGGCTTAGCTTCTTCATAATTTATGCACTCATGGCTGATTTATCGCGCTTTACTGTAAACATATGATCTAGTCGATCTCTCCAAGATGGTTCGTGCACAACTGGTGCTTGGAATGTAGCGAATTCGCTCATCATCAAACCTAGCCATGCAAGTGCATCTACCTGATCATCATGTACTCCGTTTGGAAACCTAAGTAATTCAGCGACAAGTGGGCCAGTGAACAACTCTTCTTTGGGCAGAAACACCATGCCCTGTTGCATCCGGCCTTGGATAGCTCTCGCTCTGGCTTCTTTGTCTCGCCTGCCAGTTTTTAGATCCTTAAAATACGCTTCGTGAAGCCCGCGTTCTCTTACGCGCTTCTCAAGAAATGGCCCTAGTGCCATCTCAATATGTCCTTTCTCAATACCGATGATTGAGGGTCTCCATATCTCATAGAGATCAAGTATCTGCTCTACTAACTCAAACCCGTCAAACCGTCCTCGCACAACATCAACAATGTACAGCTGATCGTTTTCATCGATACCTGCCACCATGCCAACTGAGTAATCGTTCCTATCCTTCTTACCAATTGCTAAGTCCCATGCGCAGTAGTAACGCATGCGATCTACATCTACCTCATCAGCATCAAAATACTGAATCATGCCTCTGTTAAAGTAGTCCCCGTCATCTGCAACAGGGTTTTGTTGATACAACGCCGACCAATCTCGTGGGCCGACTGCTTTTCGTATTCTGTCTAGCGCCTTCTCGTCATATCGTTCTTGATGCAGTGCGTCGCCTGCCGCTCTAAACTCTTCATCTTCTTCAGCAATAGCGGGATAACTCACTACTTCCCACTCATCGCCTCCATCACTACCCGCCTTTAGAAGCCGCCCAGCCAAATCATCATCATGCCAACGAGTAAGAATGACGAGAACACCGCCACCGGGTGCGAGACGTGTATATGCAGTAGACGTGTACCAATCCCAGTTGCTGTCTCTGTTGTTTTGGCTTTCGGCATCGTCTCTGTTTTTGACGGGGTCATCGATAACAAGAACGTGTGCGCCTTTACCAGTAATACCACCACCGACACCTGCAGCGACGAAACCGCCGCCAGTAGTTGTGAGCCAAGCTTCTGCAGACTGACTATCTGGATCGAGACGCGTTTTAAATGCGGTTTTATATGTTGGTTCACGAAGGAGCTGCCTGACTTTACGACTGAACCCCATAGCAAGAGAGCCTGAGTACGAACACGATATAAACTCATGTTGAGGGTGTCGTCCCAAGTGCCACGCAGGGAATCCAATAGAGGCGAGGGTGCTTTTACCATGTCGAGGCGGCATAAATAACATAAGCCTTGGTGACTTTTTGTCAGCAACATCTTGAGAAAATTTTTCAAGGCGGCGGCAGATGTCTTTATGTACCCAACCAGCCGAGTAGTCAGGGTTGAACCTTTCAATGAATGGTAAGAGACGTTTTCTTGTAAGGAATCGTAGGGCAAGTTCTGCTCTTGCTTTATCTTCGACAGGTATATCCTCTGTTTCAGAGACAGCTTCGTCTTTATCGGTTGGTTGTGGGAGTGCTTCTGCATCGTCTGCCTTGCAATAAACGCAAAGACCATCAATCTCGCTAGAGTAGAGCGTTTCAGGATGCGTGTTCTTGCACCTCTTACACTTGCGCTTAGCGATTTTAGTGGTCATATATTAATAAGCTTTTTCTTGCTTCTTTTTTACAGGTCTGGGTGTATGCATGCCGGGTTTTTTCTTTGGGGCCTTTTTCTTTTTCGCTGCCATTTTTGTCTCACTTAAACGGAGCATTTTTTTCGGCGCTTTCTTTTTAGCAGCGGCTTGCATCTGTAACGCTGCTTTTGCTTCTTCCGCACGCTTTTTTGACATTGGTGCGCTGATTGCTGGACGAGGTTTTTTCTTCATGGCCATAATTAATCACTCTTAGGTTCAAGGTAGTTTCCTGTTTTACCTGCAATCTCCAACAGCTCCTCGTCAGACAGGCGTTCCAGCTGCTTAGCAGTCTGGTTTAAATTAATATTTACCTGCACAGCGTTCTCGGGTGTGGACAATCCGTGTAGCTTTACCAAAGAATCTACTGTGTTCTTCATTTCTGTAGCGGTAGCTGACGATGTGTACGCCTCCATATACATCGAATGCGCATTTTGGCGCTCAAACTTCACTTCTTCCCGCATTTGTTCGCGGAAATACTGCAATGCTTGCTGTACTGCGGGCCTTTTTGACGCATCAAGTGCGGTTGAGTAGCTCGCGTAACCAGCTGCGCGGCCAGAAGCCGCAATCGTCATCCCACTAGCCATTAAAGTGACTAGCTTTTCTTGCTGAACTGTCAACTCTCCAAGAGTTAGTCCCATATATGGCATTTGAGACTGAAATTCTGTATGAGCGCTAATAGTTTCAGTGGACGAGAGAGAGTGATCCTCGTGTTTCATTACTAAGCTCATTAGTTATGTTGTCATCTAGGTACACAAACAAGGGCGCTTTGTCGCCTAAGTCGTCAATTCCCATGCTATACAGGTAATCGAACAGAGAATCTTCGCCAAATCCATTATCTTGCAGAAGTACCTCGGCTTTTAGTGCGTCGTAAACTAGTACTTCGCTGTTGCCGCGTACTCCAGTGCCAATTAATGCTGAGCTAAGACCTTCTATCGCAATCATCTCTGTTTCCATTTTCGAATATTAGCAGAGCTAATAATTAATCACAAGAATGTTGGCAAATTGTCTTGATCCACCAATAAAACATGTCGTTTGGTAGGGTGTGTTTCAATAAATTGACCCGGTAACAAACTAAATGCACGTTATTTTTTGTGTATCCCTTGTTGTTGTATATCCTATCAAGTGAAGCATTAAAATCTTTTGCGCCAGTGCCGTCTTTATGGTGTGTTAATAGCACTCCTGATATTGCACATCGTCCGTTTTGTTGGGCCCATAGATCTAACACGTCTTCCTTGGTAATACTGAAGTCCCTTATGTGGTCTCGTTGGCCACTTGCTGCTTTTGACCTGCTATTTATAAACAGCTGCGTGAGGTATGTTTCGTAATTTGCGGAGGCTGACAGTTCTTTGCTTTGTGTTTTGCATGCCCGACACACGTTTCTGTCTTTTGGAAAATCGTTTTCCGGTTTTTCTACTCCACAAGTTACGCAGTACTTCGTAATGCTCATTATGTAACAATAACGCAAGTGTATTAGGATCGCTAATAAAAAATTTGCTACAAAAAATTTGAAATTTGTTTTATAAATCGCTTACTCACTATCTCCCCTTTGCTGAGAGACCCAGTACCCTTTCCCTTTTTTACTATTTGGAACCTTGTTTCCGTTTTATGTAATAGGAACCTTGTCTTATCAGTAACCCCTTTATTTGTTTTTTGCTATTCCCCTTCGGTGAATCGCGTCGGTGACATTTGTGAATTGTCAATTACGACTCTTTATAACTTATCGGAGTATTCATTATGTTGTTTGATATCATTTTGTTATTAGTACTTAGTGTTTTATATGTGTCTATCCTTAACTTCTTTGTTCGGTTGTCTGAGCCAAAAGTGAAGCGTCGTGTGTTACGTGGCGCATCACGCATGTCGAAAGACGAGTATGCAATGGCGTGGCAACGATGGAATTGGCGTCAAATAACAAGTAACGATCAATGCAAGAGCAGCCCACCGCGTAGCAATCTCATCATTGATGTTAAGTGACAAGTGTTTTCTCTCACAATTTGCATGTCTCCTCGTCGCGCGGCGGAAAAACACAGTGTGTGACATGTGTGATACGTGTGTGATCAATAATTATCATTTGACGTCACACACCTTAGCCCTTACACCGTCTAGCTTTCAGCAGTTTTACATAGCATGTGTGACGTGTGTGACATGTAAATCTCAGTTACTTTATACGGTATCTTACAAATGCTCTTTTTTTACATCTTTTATTTTAGATTTGAAAATGAATCAAAAATCAATCACACACGTCACACATTGGCTACAGACCACGCGGTATCTAACATCTGTACCTTTTTTTACACGTCACACATGACGTCACACAACGTCACACACGTCACACATTTGATCAATAAATAACCAATCAACAAGATTTGGGCAACAAGCATGCGCTCGTCGTTCCTCCTCGCTGGTCGGTTATTGCTATGAATCAATAACGATTCACATACAACTAACGGAGGTTGACATGAACTACATACAGAAAACTCTAGCTACACTCGAATGGCACTGTCTTATCAACTGCCCAATACAACCTATAAGTACATGGTACATAACTAACCACACTGTGGAGACGGACCAATGAAAAACATTACACCTACGCGGTTTACAAAACTAGCCGCACAAGCATCTGACTTATGGAATCACTGCAAGAAAAACCCAGCAGATCCGTTGTTAGTAATCATCGGCATGCTACTCATGGACATCGAGAACAGCATCGACGACATACAGGAGGCTGTATAAATGGCTGTCATTGACTTACAACTTGAAACCGCAGATCTAGAGTCTGCACTAACCGCTGTAACAAACAGCACAACTGAAACACAAACCACTTCACAATTACTTGAGGAATTTTAATCATGGCTAAATCAAACGAATCATTCTTACACGCTGCTATCGGCGACACTGCTAACTACAAAGGATACAAAGGCGAGATAGGTACATACATTCTTAGTTTTTCAGACGGTACAACAGACGTTGACGACTTGTTCTTCGACGCGTTCGTTGCATCACTTGAAGAAAACAGTCCGTACCATGAGCTAGCTATCCTTGGTTATATGCAAACTGTAATGGACAAAGTATGTTGGAACGCTCGTAAATTATTCAACGCCAACAACAACGAAACAGGTATCTATGGTGTTGATCCATCAGAACGCGTAGCTGAACTAGTAGAAGTAAAAGCAAGCAACAAAAAAATCCCTGGGATCGTTACTGACGATTACAAAGCTCTAATTGAGACACAAGCAGAGTGTTTACAAGCTCTCGAAAACGACCTGCCTATGGACCTTTATTACTTCTCACCATCAGAACCTGACGAGATTACAGGCGAGTGGTCGCCACGATGCAAATGCGAATCGTTCGACGAAGCACTTGCAGAAATGAACACCATACAAGAAACGCTTGACGAAAAGAAACGCTCAACTGTCAAAGCTAATCTACTCAAATCACGCGCCGCACGAAAAGCGGCATAACTAACACGAGGTACTTGTTATGATATATACGCTAGTCTAAAAAACTAACATTACAACGTACACGCCCACTGATTGCTAATACAGAGTCAGTGGGTTTTTTTATGCCAGTGGTACACACGCGGAGGGACAAAGCGCCCGGCGTCCGCGTTATCGTGCTATGCAACAAAAAAGTACCAATCCCTAAGTTGCCGTTTGTGTAGCAAAACAAGTACACACGTACCCGGCACCTGCTACTAATAATTTTGCTTCAAACAAAATAACACTTTATTTGCAACAGAATATAAGTAATACTAATATAAGTAACACTAATAACGCGAGGAACGCGCCATGACAATCGACAGTGAACAAATACTACGCAACACAAAACACTACACCCTTATCGTTACAGCAAAAACTTCTTATTACGCAGCACAAGGCTTCGCTTTTGTAGCGTGCCAGCTTGATGATCTAAACAAAACACTCACTAAATTCGCCGAGAGGTACGAGTCATGAATGACACACAAGAAAATACCAGCGCCTATAGGCATACATTGCTTGCAATTACTAAACTAGCTTCAGATATCGTTCCAACGCACGAACAAATATTTACAGGAATATCTTATTACACACACATGGCACACGGCTGTGCACCTTCTTCAAAAGTTGCAGAAGATACCATTAATGCAGGTATTGAGTTTGGCAAGCGCCTTCACGACGAAGACATGGAGGACGAGTCATGAAAACTTATGAAGCATGGGTCACAGGTGTAACAGGCAGACGTGTAACAGTACAAGCCAAAAATCAAAAAGCTGGTGAAATTGAAGCAATGCGAGAATTTACCGAATTAGTCGGAGCAGAGTGCAACGTTAAAGTCGTCGACATAGAAAAAATTGATGAGGACGAAGACGATTGGAGAGAAGACTTCTGGGAAGTACGTGTGTTCGCAACTGCTGAAACTGAATTTACTGTAACGGTCAAAGCAGATGACGAAGCTGACGCGTGCGAAGAAGCAAGTGCAATAATTAATAAAATGTCACCTCATGAATTAATACAACACGATCAATACGGATCACCCGTTGTGTATCAAAGTGAAGATTGGAATGTATTAAACGTTGAAGAATCACATGGATTTGAAAACACTGAAGAAGACTTAAAACTAGCTAAGGAATGCGTTTGGGCATGGAACGTGGAGACCAACTAATGAACAAATACAAAATAGAAAGCAACATAGAAATACCTGCGAACATCGGACGTGTGTATGGACCTCTTCTTGCCAATATGTCTGTTGGCGATTCTGTCTTTTTTGAAATAAACGATATAAAAGGACGAAGTGGTTTACAAAGAGCTTTAAAAAACACAAAACTTTATCAACCTGTTACTCGCCAAGTT
>Ga0209634_1002847_pt1 | contig 11958 bp, 14 predicted proteins | sample LinPmetageLP40_FD_184043 | JGI IMG/M metagenome (GOLD analysis project Ga0209634, IMG submission 184043) | Marine viral communities from the Pacific Ocean - LP-40 (SPAdes) (version 2) | ecosystem: Environmental > Aquatic > Marine > Oceanic | place: Pacific Ocean | collected 2010-08-26 | reverse complement strand
ATCAACAGTGTCATTGCCACTCACAACAAAGGCTCAGATGCCACAAGTGATGACTTTGGGCATGATCTAACCCATGACGAAAAGAAAGCTCGTGTGGAACGTAGTGTAGGCTATTTGAAACACCAGAAGACTTTTAGTGATTGGGGTTCAGAAAGCTTTACAGCAATAGATGCAGCTATAAGCGCGGCAGATGCGTTTACTAGTTAGTAATGGAAATGGATGTGCTTTGGAACTACGGTCTTACAGCGGCAATAGGTTTTGTTGTGTGGTGGGCCAAAAACCAACATGATGAACTAAAGCGCGTTCAAATACTCTTGAATAGGACAAGAGAGGAACTTGCCAAAGAATATTCTACAAAAGTCGAAAGTAACACGTCTATAGACCGTGTAATTGCACGATTAGATGCTCTCGACTTTAAAATGGATAGAATGTTAGAACGATAAACCTCAAGGTATTAAGCTATGATTGAAGTGGGTCTAGCAATATCTAGCGCAGCAACCGCCTTCAATTATCTCAAGAAGGGTATGCAGGTCGGTAAGGATTTGCAGGACATGGGCGGTCAGCTTTCGATGTGGGCTGGCGCAATGAGTGATTTGGATTTTTTAGAAAAGAAAAGTCAGAACCCAAGTGTGTTTGCTATACTTGGTGGTGGCGTCGAATCAAATGCAATGGAATTATTCGCTGCAAGGAAACGGGCCAACGCCATGCGTGCCGAACTCAAAGATTATATCAGCGTCGTTTTTGGCCCTTCACATTGGGAAGAGCTTTTACAGATTGAGGCTGATATACGCAAGCAAAAGCGTGAGAATGAATACAAGCGGTTAGAGATGATACAATCCATTAAAGAATGGACGGCTGGAATAACCTTGTTTTTTTTGCTATTAGGTGCTTTATTCGGATTAATCTGGCTTATGATGATTTAAAGGTGAGATATGGCGGCAACTGCTTTAGATGATTGGAAGGTTCTACCGCGATTAATGATGCTGGCGGTGACGATACTTACATATCAAGCGGTGCATTGGTTTATGGCACTTCCTGACCCGTCCGTTGCACAGAGTGGTCTTGTAAGCGTTTGTATGGGTGCTTTTACAGGGTGCTTCGGCATATGGATGGGTAAGGAGTCAACAAGTCACGCCGCACCTAGAGTAGAAAAGGGAGTAGATAAATGAAATGGTTCTCGCGTTCTTACTGGTGGTCTATATTGATGGGCAAGCCCATGACACTGGAGGAGTCCCAGCCTTCCGTTCCGTCTTATCTTGTGGGGAATACGCCCGATGGATTGAGCAAACAGGCAACGAAACGTGGACGTCCAAAAGGGTCTACCACCAAAACAAAATCCAAGCCTACTGCGTCCCGAAATTCCTCAAAAAAGAAACCAAGTTCTGGGACTAGGAGTAAAAAATGATTACACTACTGGGCAGCTTACTTGGATTCGGCACTTCTTTCTTACCAGAGGTGCTTAACTATTTTAAGACTAATCAAGAGCATAAACATAATATGGAGATGATGACTAGACGCAGTGAGTTGCAACTAGAAGTCATGGACAAACAGGCTGAGATCAAAGAGACAGAGGGGCTATACAAACATGACAGCATGGATGCTGGAGGTTTTATCAACGCACTACGAGGTAGTGTCCGTCCTATCATCACTTATGTTTTTTTTGGCCTTTTCGTTGCCATTAAGGTCACGGCGCTAATTGCTTTGATGAACTCAGGGAACGATCTAGGCAGATCACTGTCTCTTATATGGGATGAAAATACATCTGGACTATTTGCTGCTATCATGTCGTTTTGGTTCGGAGGGCGCAGTATTTCTAAGTATATGAAAGTGAGTCCACAATGAGTTATAAGTTAGGTAAGAGAAGTAAAGAAAAACTTGAGGGTGTAGATGAGCGTATGATTGCAATTGTTCGATATGCTATTAATGTTAGCAAACAGGATTTCAGTGTAATTTGTGGACTTCGGACCCGAAAAGAGCAAGAAGCCTTAGTTGCTAAAGGGGCTTCAAAAACGATGAAATCTAAACATCTTGATGGAAATGCCGTCGATCTCATGGCGTGGGTTGACGGGGGCCGTTGGGAATTAAATCTTTATGATGAAATCGCTGATGCTATGGCAGAAGCTGCCCGTGCGATAGATACAGCGGTTAAATGGGGAGCGGCATGGTCTGTTGGGGATATACGGTATTGGGATGGCACGATGGAAGAAGCTATGAATGCTTATGTGGACTTGCGTAGATCACAAGGCAAACGTCCGTTTATAGATGGCCCTCACTTTGAGTTGATGGATTAAAGTTTTGGTGTTAATAAACAAATAAAATATATAAGTGGATTAAAGGATAGATGCCTTTACAACTTTTAAAATATGACGCTGGCATTGTAAAAGATATTACAGAATACGCTGCTGGAAAAAATGGACCATTCTGGGTTGATAGTGATCTTGTTCGTTTCAAAAATGGATATCCTGAAAAAATAGGTGGATGGGCGAAAGATAGTATCTTTCAGGTAAGCGCATCTGATAACATAACAGGCGTTGAAACAAATATTACTGGCATTGCGCGGAGAATGGTTTTTTGGAGATCAAGTGCAGACGGGCAAGATTACTTAGCTGTCGGAACTCACAATCATCTTTACATCGTAGAAAATGGCGCACTGCACGATATTACACCACTGCGCGATGAAACCAATGCATCCACAACAACAACAGAAGCTTTAGATAATAGCGAAACTGCAATAGATCTAACAAGTATTTCTGGCTTTAAAACTGCTGGAGCAATTAAAATAGACAGTGAAATTATTACTTACACTGGAATTAGCACACTCACCCTTACTGGTTGTACAAGAGGTACAAACAGCACGTCAGCGGCAACACATGACAGTGGAGCTACAGTTACACAAGTTTTGATAAATCCTATGGCAACCACTGATGAAAGCACCACAGTAACTATTACAGACAGTGGACACGGTGGAGTTAGTGGTGATTTCATAGTAATTAGCGGTGCTGCGGCTATAGGTGGCGTAACAGCCGACACGCTAAATAGTGTGGATGGATATCAAATCACAGTAATTGATGATAATTCTTATAGCATTACAGTACCATCTGCGGCGACATCCACAGTTTCTGCTGGTGGTGGTCTAGCAGTAGTCATTGATTATCTAATAGGAAAAGCTGCTGGTTTGGGCGCACAAAGCTCTGATCCAGCTCTTGGTTGGGGTGCTGGAAGTTGGGGTATTGAAACTTGGGGTACAGCAAGATCAATATCATCATCTGATGTTGCCCTTGAAAACAGTGCTTGGAACCTAAACCTTTGGGGCGAAGATCTTTTGGCAACCGTAAGAGGCGGTGCTATTTTCTATTGGGATACATCAGCAGGAACAAACAACAGAGCTGTTCTTGTATCTTCATTAACAAATGCCACTAGTGTTCCTACTAAATCGCGTGTCAGCACAGTAAGCTTCCCAGACAGGCATTTTGTAGTTGGCGGCACTCAGGCATATCAAGAAGATGGTAATGGCGAAGTTGATGACATGCTTGTTCGCTGGTCAACTCAAGAAGATTTTTCTCAATTTAAACCAACATCTCTAAACTCTGCTGGCGATCAACGTCTGCAAGTTGGAACAAAAATTGTTTCTATGGTTTCAGCGCGTGAAGAAACAATTATATCAACAGACGAAGCAATTTATGGCATGACCTTTGTTGGCGCACCATTTATATTCTCATTCAGACTTCTGGCTACTGATGCTGGATCTGCTGGCTTAAACACAATGATGAGTGTTGATGGTAATGTCTTCTGGATGGGAAAGAGGAACTTCTTTATATATGATGGCGTTGTAAAAGAACTTCCTTGTCCTGTTCAGTATTATGTCTTTGATCGTATGCAAATACGATACATTGATAAGACTGTAGTAGGTCATAACAAACGATTTAAAGAAGTTACTTGGTTTTATGTAAGCAATGACAATAGCGCAGGTACTATAAATCCAGAGCCAGATAGTTACGTCACATATAACTATGCAGAACGCGCATGGTCTATTGGAACAATGGATAGAACCGTTTGGCACGATTCTTTTGGCTCTAGGACAGTTCCCTTTGCATTTGATCCCAGTGGAGTGCTTTACAACCACGAAACTGGAACCAGCGACAATGGATCTGCCATGAATTGTTTTATTGAAGGATCTCCCAGAGAAATCACTGCTGAAGGAGAAAGCCTTTACATGGTTGATAAAGTTGTTCCAGATGTTACCATGACATCTAGCACTTCTTTAAGTTTGTTTATGAATACACGCAAATATCCTTCAGCATCAGAGGTAGTAAAAGGACCGTTTACTGTAACACAATCAACAGAAAAAATTAGCACTAGGGCCAAAGGACGGCAAATTGCGCTAAAATGGCAAAGCACTGGTACAGAAGACCAATGGACATTGGGAGACTTTAGAATTAACGCAAGACTGGATGGTTTGAGATGAGTGTAAACACAGGAGCGCCACTTGCGGCACTTAGATTGCCATCTCCACCGACAGAATACCAGCAAGGATATATGTCAAGACTTACAAATACGCTTGAGCTTGAAAAGCAAGCCACTTACTTTTCTCAGTCTTTGGGCTTAGATACAGCTATTCAGCAAGCTGAAGCCACAGTGTGGTTTATAGGATAATGGCCAATAACTATAAAAATGCCAAAGTTGACCTAACGACAACAAACGCAACTGTTTTGTATACAGCGCCTGCTGCAACTACGTCTTTAATCAAATCAATTTTAGTGTCTGAAGACAGCGGAAATGCAGATACAATTACTGTTACAATTACCGATACAGCCAGTGCTGTATTTAGCCTCTTCAAAGTTAAAGCAGTTTCTGCTAATACAACTGTAGAACTTTTGTCAGAACCTTTAGTTATGCAAGAAAGTGAAATTATAAAAGTAACCGCAGCAACTGCAAATAGGCTGCATGTTGTGGCTAGTTTACTGGAGATAAGTTAATGGCAATTACAATTGGCCCTAATGGTGAAATTATAAAAACTACAAATGGAGGTTTGTCCTCTATTGGATCTGCAATGCCAACTAATATGGGAGCATTAAATTTTGCCAATCAAATAGATGAAAGAAAAGAATATGAAGAAAAATACACAGATCCTGTAACTGGCGTTGAAAAAACCAGACGCGCTATATCAGTTCCAAAAATAGGTTATGATTTTAAAGTTCCAGATCAAAAACTGGCACAACAATATTATAGCACTCGTTTAATGCCCGGCTTTAGGTTTGCTACTCCAAGGCAAATTGGAACAACAGTATATTATCCCGATGAAGAAAATCTTATGTCAGATGAAAACTTAGAGGAAATTGGGGTTGATCTTGATGGCACTGGCGCTGTCGATGGCGATGGACAAATGGGGGAAAGCCCTAGAGTTGGAGAGATTTTATCTGGAACTTATGGAGCAGGGGCAGGAGCAGCGGTAGGATCTGCTATAGCATCAGAAATGAGTGGAGCTGAAGCTATGGGAGCTGGGTTTTCAGCTCTTAATCCTCTTGGAAAGTTATCTGAAGAGGCTACAGCAGCAGAGCTTGCGGTGGATAAGGCTGGTGATATAATAAAAGGCGACAAGACTATCTCTTTTATGGATAGGTTAAATCCTAGAACTGATGCTGGTATAGCCAACTACACCCAACAAGCTTTTAGTGCCGCTGGAGATGCATTGTTTCAAGTAGCAGCAGGAGCAGATCCGATAACTGCAATAAAAAGTGCAGGAAAAACAGCCGTACTTACTGCGTTTGCCAATGCAATAGTACCCGGCTCTGCTCCTTTTGTAAGAATTGCTTCAAAGTTATCTCAGGCAGCAGACATAGAAATAGATTTATTCCCTAATTGGGATTGGAAAATTTAGACTGGAGAATAAAATGGAAGAAGAAATGATGGAAATGCAGCAAGGACAAAGGCCCCAAATGCCAGATATGGATGGGGCGAATATGTCTAATGGAAAGCCAAATACAAAAGAAGTTTCTGCAAGAGCAAAGCAAAATATGATGAAACCATCACAAGAATTGGCTGCTGTTCTTATTTCCAGACTTACAACCATGACGCCAGAGCAACTTGATGCACTTGACAGAGCTATCACACCAGAAGCTGCAAAGGCACTTATCGTACTTCTGCCAGAGCTTGGCGAGCTTATGACTGCAATTGATGGTGGAAATGCAGGACGCCAAGAAGATCCTATAGGTGCATTGGGCGGTATGGCATAATGATGAGATTGGCGACAGTCGAAGATCTTTCTGAGTTATACATGATGCTTCATGTTATGCATTCAGACACAATAAAAGGCACGTCACCAATTGATTCTGAAAAATTAACATCAGCGATCAGCCATGCTTTGCATAAAGGCATTGTTATAGTTTTTGAGATTGATAATAAAATTGTTGGATCTATAGGTGGCGTAGAAGGCTCAGACTGGTGGTCCAGTGAAAAATATTTATCTGATATGTGGTTTTTTGTGTATAAAGAGCATAGAAAGTCAAATATCGCAGTAAAGTTAATAAAGACTTTTATGAAAGTGGCAAAAAAATCGAAGTCTAAAATTAAAGTAGGCCATGTCTATTCAGGAGATGGCGAAAGAAAAGATAACTTTTATGAGAGATTAGGGCTTTCCAAAGTCGGATCTCTTTATATGGAGTCTTAAATGGCAGGTAATTGTTTAAAACCATCATATATTGAAACCCCTTCTGCAAGCACAACTGTGAGTGGTACGGAAATACCTTCATATATAACTGAAGCTGGTAGAGATGTTTTTTTAGAGGCTCAAAATATTGCAGCAAAATCCCCAGCATCTGCATTTAATTTTACAGTTGATGGAGTTCCAAGCATACTTACTAAGGCAGAATATGACGCTGCAATTGATGCAGGATCAAATGTTGAAGAATATAGCGCAGTTCCAGCAAGAACTCCTTTATATGAATTTATAGATGACCAAGGTGATGCTCAAACAAGTTCTTTTCAAGAAGATGAACGCACTGGAATGAGTTTAATCAGAGATAATGCACTTGATTATATTCCATACATAAATCAAGCAAATTTAGCTATGTCTGGTCTTGGTCAAGGATATGATTCTGTAGCCAGAACAAGAACTGAACAATTTGAAACAGATCCAGAAACTGGAGTAGAAGCATCAACTGGATTTAAAACTGATTTTGATTACGATGAACTTTTAGGCCCTGATTATCGGACAACAGAACCAACAGGAGAATCACGCGAAAGTCTTCTTGGCGGTGATTTTGAAATTGGAATAGGTACAGAAGCTCAAAAGTTTCTTGATATTTACAATACAGCAATGGACCCAGCAGTTCAAGAAATCCAAGAACAAGCAGAATTAGCAAACAGAAATGCAAGATTGAATGTTGGAAGAAGTGGTCAATTTGGATCTCGCCTTGGTCTTATGGAGTCTGAAAACCTAATAGGCGCAGCGGAAGCATCTGGTGATTTAAGAGCGCAAGCCGCAAGGGATGCTCTTGGTTTTGCGGCTAATCGTTTTGATGCAGATAGAGCGGCACGAGTTGGTGTTGAAGATTTACTTTTTGATCAACGTGGAAAAGAACGTGCAGCAAGATTTGATGCAGAAGCTGCGGCAAGATCTGGCTATGAAACTGATGAAGCAGCAAGGCTATCAAGAATAAGCGCATATCAAAGTGGAGCGCAAACAGATATTGACCTAAACAGACAAGTGGCCGCTGGTCTAATAAGTTCAGGCGAAGCGCGAAGACTAGCAGACCAAAGAAAACTTGATATTCAATACGCAGATTTTCTTGATGAAGATGAAAAAGCAAGAGAAGACGTTAACTTTGTCCTTGGTGCATTGGCAGGTATTCCATACAACACAAGAAGTAGAAGCTACCAAACTGGTTCGTCATATCAACAAGAACCATCTGTGCTTGGCCAAGCACTAGCTGGTGCTGGCGGTCTTGTAAGCGCCTACAAGATGAGCCAAAATTAAGGAGAACGACATGGTTAATGGAGCTTCAGGGACAGATGTAAACTCGTTAGATGGTGGTGCATTAGAAGAAATTTTAAAAATTCTTTCTGGAAGCTCTTCAAGAGGGGCCGCAGCACAAAATTTTGCCAAGCAACTTTATCCTGATGTGCCTAAAGCAGATCCATATGAAGCAGCATTTCAATTCTTTGCTGAAATGGGTAAGCAGGCATCACAGCCGGGTGCTACTGTCTTTGGTTCGGCTGCAAGTTCATTGCAAGCGCCTATGGATTATCTTCAAGCTAAGAAAAAAGAAAAGCGCGAGACAGACCGTGCGAGGGCGCAGACTGCGTTGCAGTTGGCTCCTAGTTTGAAGCCTGCGGCTGGTAAAGTAACCTATCGCCCAGCCACAGAAAAAGAGTTAACACAATACGGCGCGACTTCTGGTCAAATGGGTAGTGATGGTAAGTTTTATGATTTGAGTAAAACATCTTCTCAATCTACAGGAAATACAACTGTCGGTGTTGATCCAAACAATTTATCAGCTTTACGATTGTTACTTAATCTTCCAAACTTAAATGTTGATGAAAATAATAATGCTATAATACCAAATAGTGCTGTTTCAGTTGCTACGGCTAAAGGTTTAATATTACCAAAGCAAGCTGTTCCAAAAGAAGGTGTGGAAAAATATCTTCAAGGTGAACGTGTTTTGTATCTGACAGAAGATAAAGCAAAAGCAAGATTGGCTGCGTTGGGCGTTACTGAAGGTTCTACAGAGTATCAAGGATTAATAGATTTAATAACAACTGATGATGAAAATCTTATTGGCAGACCAGTTATACAGGCAGATTCATATATAAATTTTTATACAGGAAGACCCGATGCGGCAGGAAATACTGACCTTCCTGTAATTGCAAGAACACCGGGTGGCTCTCCAGTTCCTGCTGAAGTTTTAGATAGAAATGAAATACTCAAAGGTCTTAGTAAAATTGCTATAAAACAAAATCAAGTTATGAACGACCTACTACCAACACTTGATAGTGCGATGACAGTATTGCTTCAAAACCAAGACGTGACTGGTGCATTCCAAAACCTTACAATGCCAATTCGTAGCTTTATGTCTTCTGCATTTGGATTTTCAGATAGTGAGCTAGAATCTCAAAGGTATTTGGAAGCAATCTCTAATAAACTTGCTCCTCAAATGCGTCCAATTGGATCTGGCGCTACATCTGACATGGAATTTAGAGCGTATAAATCTGCAATTCTAACTATGGAAAATCCAGCCGTATCAAATTATCTAACCCTTTATAGTTTAGATAAAACCACCAGAAACGCTAAAAAAGAGCTTCAATTAAGGCGTCAGCTTCTTACTCAAAATAAATCAATAAAATACATTGAAGATAAAGTTTCAGAGCTTGATAAAGGAATTTATGAAAAGTTTGAGCGACCAAAAGCAGATATGCCATTAGCTGAATTTTTAGCAGCAAGAAATGCATGGAAAGCATCTCTTCCTAACGGAGCTGTGATCTTAAACAAAGATTCCTCTGGAAATAAAATTTATCCGAATGCAGGAACTTTTATTATTAAAGGTTGGGGGAATTAATAATGGCTGATTTTTCTTTAGAAGATCTCGCTAAAGCTGACGCTGAAAGTGGTGATCCAGATGCCAATCAATCTAATGATGTCAATATTTCTGAAATCGATCAAGAAGAAGAGAAATCACTTCTTGAACGTCTGGCATCAATACCATCAGCTCTAAAAGATGCATATACTGGCGAAGGCCAAGAAATTGAATTTCCAGAAGTTCCAGAAGCAACTGACATGGGTGGTGATGCACCCGAATTTGTAGAAGGTATAATTCCTAATTTTAAAGCTATGATGGCTAGAGATGACGTTGGAAAATTAGAAATTTTTGAAAATTCATTTAAAGATGATCCACGTTGGGGAGGAGGCTTCCAAGATAAGTATGGTAATCCAATGATGATTTGGAATAACAAGCCTTACTATGTAAATAAGCCGGGCGCTTCTTCTCAAGATTTTGGAACATTCGTAGGGGAAATATACAAATATCTTCCTGCTATGAAAGTTATGAAAAAAGCCAAAAATGTAAAACAAACTATAGGATTAGGCGTTCCGACATACGGAGCTACTGAGGCTGGATCTCAGGCTTTAGAAAGTCAAATGACTCCTAAAACAACGGCATCAAAAGATAGGGATTTGTCAGATGTCGCTTCAGAAGTTGCAACAGCTACTGCGATTGGTGTTGGCGCAGACTTAGCTTTGCCTCCTGTTGCTAGAGCGATTTCAGCGCCTATAAAAGCTGGCGCAAGAGCAGTAAGCGGTGGAAAAGTTTTTCCTAGATTTGATCCTCAGTCATCACCATTTATTTTAACTCAAGGACAACGTACAGCACCATTACCAGATTCTAAAGCTGGACCGACTCCAAAAACCACTCCAGAACTTGAAGAGGAAGATGTTTTAAGAAGAGCGTCTGGAACAAATGCTGAAGCATCTATGGTCATAAGGGGTTTTGATGAACAGCAACTTGATCAAATCAGAGCAGAGGCACAAACATTACAAAGTGAATTTGGCTCTGGATCTCCACTTACAAATTTAGATCAGACAGATGTATCTGGAGTTGCGGCAGAAGAAGTAAAAGACATTGTTGGAAGACAAGCAGGCGATGTAAAGACACGCGCAAGTAAAGCATACACAGATGTCAGAAACGCAAAAATGCCACCAAAAATGACAGTTGATGGTATTAGAACAAATGTTGAATCTGCATTGAATGCAGTCAGACAAGACATAGGAATAACAAACGCAGAACTTGTTTCGATGCCTCTTCTGAAAAGAGAATTACAATTTTTGCAAAAGCTATACAAATTGACAGGCAAAGAAGGTTTTAAAGATCAACCTTTAAAACAAATTCATGGTTACCAAAAAAGATTAAACAGAACCGTCAGATCGGCAGAGCAAGGATCTCCAGAGCAATTAGCTTTAAGTGAAATCAAAAAAGTATTTGATAAGGCCGTATTTGATGGAATTGAAGATGGTTTTATGTATGGCGATGAACTTGTTTTAAATCAATTAAAAGACGCAACTGAACTATACAAAACTTACATTGGCCTGACAGGTAAAGGTAGAGGCGCAAACTCAGCGCAAAGAGCAGCAAACTCTATTTTAGAAAAAGTCACCAATCCAGATTACACACCTAGACAAGTGGCAAATGTACTTTTTGGACATAATAAATTTGCTCCAAACCAAGCCGTTCCTTTAGTGATTGATCGATTAAAATCAAACTTACCAGAAGATCAATATGAAGAAGTTGTTGGATTGTTAAAAGACGCAATTCTTGAAAAAGCATTTTCAGGAGCTGGTAAATCAGGTGTAACAAGAAGTAACATTGTAAACAATTACGATGATATTTTTGTAAAAAATAAAGCAATAATTAATAAATTGTTTTCTCCAGAAGAAATTCCTAGAGTGTCAAAGTTTAGAAAAGATGTAATGCCAACTCTGTGGGCTGAAATAAATTTAAATCCACCCGGATCTGCTTACACATTGCTAAGTGCTATGACACGTTCAGGATTAATGAATTTTGCTAAAAGCATACCGATTGTTGGCTCTGATATTGTTGGTGCAGTCGAGGGGGCGCAGCAAAGATCTCAGGCATCAAATGTAATTAGACAATATGTTGCAAGATCAGGTGCGCCATTATTCTCTTCAATTTCTCAATCAGCTACTAGGCCAGAAATTGTGGAGACTGTAAGTACAGATCAATCTCCTAGTGCGTCTTCTATACTTGACAGCATTGATGAGAAAACTCGCCAAAAAATATTGGAAAGTTATCCTCAATAAGCTATAAATTTTTTCGATTATCAATATTAAAAGCTTTTCCAGAAGTCTTCTTCCATATCCATGCGGCAATTCTTTTCAATCCATGCTGTGACCCTCTTAGGTAGCCGTACAGAACCCTTACGGTAATCTGCCAAGTACCAATCATCAAT
>Ga0209634_1002846_pt1 | contig 11965 bp, 15 predicted proteins | sample LinPmetageLP40_FD_184043 | JGI IMG/M metagenome (GOLD analysis project Ga0209634, IMG submission 184043) | Marine viral communities from the Pacific Ocean - LP-40 (SPAdes) (version 2) | ecosystem: Environmental > Aquatic > Marine > Oceanic | place: Pacific Ocean | collected 2010-08-26 | reverse complement strand
ATTTTTAACATCCCCTATAACTTTAATAGTTATAGCAACTTTATTATTTAGTACAATATTAATTGCTAATGTATGGCCTAAAGAAATAATAATAGAACCTGTATTAGAAGATGAAATGTGGATTCCAACCAAAGAAGATATCGCATATCAAGATAGTATGTTTACTATAATACAAAATACTCAAAATGATATAACAGACATTAAACAAGACATAGTACTTATATTAGAACGATTAGATTATGCAGATGGTACTTGGGATAGTATTAGATATGTAAAAGGAGGTAAAATTGACAAACGTAGAAATAAATAATTATGAAAAAAATAATAATAATAATATTTATGGTTCTTGTAAGTTCTGCAAATGGTCAGTCTCCTTGTGGAGATGATTTATGTGTAGTACAATTTAATGCCAGTTTTAATGAAGCTAATAAGGTATTATGGGTAGGTGATTTAACTGATTGTGATACTAAATTTATTGATATAGCAACAGATGCAAAAGCATCAGGTACTTATAAGATAGTTGTAGTTCCTACTATTTTAATTTTTAGTGGAGGCGAAGAAGTTGCAAGATACCAAGCAAATATCATGATGAAAATGGAAACAAAACAAAAAGAAATACAAGGCAAAATTGATGAAATAATAATGGAAGCCTTTTAATATAAGAAAAAATATGAAAAAATTACAGTTATTAATATTAACACTTTTAATACCTTTTTTAGGTTTTACACAAAATGACTCATGGGTAAGATTTCAAGTTCAATTTGACTTTTATGCACCAACCGAATCTAATTTCTTTATGGTTAGTGATAGTACATTGGACTCTACGTTCTTTTATCAACCAACACAACCATACGAATATCTAGATACAATTATTAATTTGATGTCTGGAGACTATACAATATCTTTAACAGACAATTTTGGTGATGGATGGATATCACAGCAACCTGCTTCATTTAAGATGAAAAATATTTGTCAAGGTCTTATAATAAATTGGGATCCAGTTTTAGGTTCATTCTTTCAAAGAGACACTACAGTAAACATATTACCTTGTGCTCCTCCAGCTTTTGGTTGTACAAATCCTTTTGCGCTTAATTACGATTCACTTGCCTTAGTAGATGATGGATCGTGTATCTTTCCACCTTGCGGTGGATTTCTAACTTCCAGTGCATCACAACAATGCTTACCTGGTGGACAAACATTGGTATCATTCAATTGGGAAGTAGATACAACAAACATAAGTTGTGATATAGTTAGATTCTGGTATTCTAATGCAGATGGAGTAGGACCATTTCAATATGGGCTTGGACCAAATGCAACCGACTTTGCAGTGTACGCAGGAAACGGTCAGATGCCTCCTAACTGGAGTGTAGAACATTATGGTGTTGTAGAATTTGCAGATGGTAGTTTTTCTGATACAATAGCATATACACCAACATCATGTATTGCTGGTTGTACAGATCCAACACAGCCAACTTATAATCCTTGGGCTACATTTGATGACGGTTCTTGTTCTGGTACAACTTGTGATTATACAGAATATCAAATAACAATGGAGATAACATTTGACAATTGGCCAAATGAAACTTCATGGATAATGAATAGTGGAGGAGTAATTGATTCTGCTATTGTTGGAACATATAACTTTAATGATGTAGGTCAAACATATACATACACTTTTTGTATAGATCAATCTATAGGATTCGAATTCATACTAAGTGATTCTTATGGTGATGGAATGGCAGGTTCTACATCAGGTGGATCTATGGATGGAATGGTAGTGATATATGATTGTAATGGAGATACAATATGGTATATGGACAATCCAGGATTTGGATATACTTTATATTCAGGACAACAATTTGGAATTCCTTGTAATACTTATGCTGACGTATTTGGTTGTATGGATGACGATTATCAAGAGTACAATCCATTAGCTACAATAGACGATTCAACTTGTGTTAATCTTCATATCTACGGATGTACAGATACTACAGCTTTTAACTATGACCCATTAGCAACAATTAACGATTTAGTACCTGATTGCCAATACCAATTATGGATTGGGGATGCAGGTGGAGATGGGTGGGGTAATTCTTACATTGGTGTTTATCAAAACGGAATTAACTTTGGTACATTCACAATGGGTCCTGGTAGTTATCAAGATTCATTCTTATTAGTGTTAGATGCTGGTATCCCAGTTCATGTATATTACTTTGAAGTAGGTGGACCACAACAACCACCAGAAGAAGTACAATTTCAAACTTGGCACAACTCATTCAAACTAACAAATGCAAATGGTGTTATATTAATGCATGAAGGTCAAAATCCTTTTGCCAATAATGGACAAGGAGCTCTTCAATCTTTTTCCCCACCATTTTGGACAATATACTCTGATATACCATTCTGTGGTGATTATTGTATCCCTACAGTTTTAGGATGTATGGACTCATTAGCATTCAATTACAACCCAACAGCTAATATAGACGATGGCTCATGTGAACCATTTATCTTAGGTTGCATGAATGTGTTTGCAATAAACTTTAATCCTTTAGCTAATGTAGATGATGGTTCTTGTATTCCATTTATTAATGGGTGTACAGACTCTACGGCTGACAACTATAATTCTTTTGCAAACTTTGATGATGGTTCTTGTTACTATATCGGCTGTATGGACACAGTTGCTTGTAATTTTGATATAACGGCAACAGTTAATAATGGGTGTCAATACCCAATACAATATTATGATTGTAATAATGTATGTATATCAGATACAGATGGTGATGGTATTTGTGATGAATTAGAAATACCTGGATGTACTAATCCTATAGCATTAAATTTTGATTTAACAGCAACAGATGATGATGGAACGTGTATTTTGCCAATTTATGGTTGTACTGATCCTTTAGCTTTTAATTATAATCCTTTAGCTAACACAGATAACGGATCTTGCGTACCTGTGGTTTATGGTTGTACTGACCCAACTCAATTTAACTATAATCCTTCTGCGAATACTGACAATGGCTCTTGTATTTCATATATATATGGATGTACGGATAGTACTGCGTTTAACTACAATGTAAATGCGAATACTGACAATGGTTCATGTATACCAGTAGTAAATGGTTGTACAGATTCAACGGCTATAAATTACAATCTTTTAGCTAATACAAATGATGGATCTTGTATAGCAGAATTATTAGGATGTACCGATCCAACAGCTATTAATTATAATATTTTAGCCAATACTGATGATGGTAGTTGTATAGCTACAATTTTAGGATGCACTGATCCTTTAGCATTTAATTACAATCAATTAGCTAATGTTGATGATGGGTCTTGTATTGCCTTTATTTATGGGTGTACTGATCCAACACAATTTAATTATAACCCATTAGCTAATAGTGATGATGGTAGTTGTACACCATATGTTTATGGTTGTATGGACGTAACAGCATTTAATTATGACCCACTTGCAAACACTGACAATGGTTCATGTGTTGCTGTTATTTTTGGATGTACTGATTCAACACAATTTAATTATAACCCATTAGCTAACACAGACAACGGATCTTGTATCCCATTTGTTTATGGTTGTACTGATGCTGCTGCCTTCAACTACGATCCTTTAGCCAATACAAATGATAATAGTTGTTGTTTAATTGCTGGTTGTACTGATCCTTTAGCAATCAACTATAATGAATTTGCTTGTTTTGATGATAATTCATGTATAACAGCAGTTCCTGGTTGTACTGATGTTTCAGCTTACAATTATAATCCAGCAGCAAACGTTTCAGATTCTACAGCATGTTTATATGATGCTGGTTGTTATGGAGGACCTGGAATACCATATTGGTTAAATGATGGATGTTATGCTTGGGTAATTGATGTTGATGATTATTGTTGTACTAATGAGTGGGATGCTACATGTCAATCAATGTATGATTATTGTCAATTAGGGTGGCCAACTTCTATACCTGACATTTCAGCTTTAGGGATAGCTGTTTATCCAAATCCAACACATGATATATTAAGTATAGAAACAAGATTAGATATACAAATAGAAATACATGATTTAATGGGTAAATTATTGATTAAAAAAGAAAATATTAATAGATTAGATTTATCAGATTTATCAAATGGATTATATAATTTATCTATAATACACAACAATAAACGATACAATAAACAAATAATTAAACAATAATACAGTTTCTGTAGTAGTTTTATATTTATTACAGAATAATACATTATAGACATGGCAAACGACAAATATTACGGATTTTCACCTAAAAATAATGAGGATATCCAAAAATTAGATAAATTAAATCCATACGAATTTAAAAAGGGTATGGATTATGAATTAAATGAAATGGGTATTAATAGATTAGCAGAATCATCTATTGAGGACAGAGAAAAAGCTACTAAAACTGTTATTAAAAACTTAGAGGAATATAGTGGTTATTATTCATGTTTAGTTCATTATGAAACTAAATATCGTAATGTTGATAAAAAACCTACTTTTAAAAGTTGGATTAAAGAATTCCACGAAGAAAATAATATGAAAGAAGTTGACAAAACATTTAAAAATGACAAAATGGAAAAATTAAAAGAAGCTATAAAATTAGAAGTTAAAGCTATATTATCTGAAGCTAAAAAAGGTAAAGAAGATAAAGAAGATAAAGAAGTATCTGATGATGATACTGATAAAAAAGCTTCTAAAGGTGCTAAAGGCAAAGAAAAAGCTCTTAAAGCATTAGAAAAAGAAACTGAAAAACTTAAAAAGGATAAAGATAAAAATAAAGACAAATTATCTGCTCCTTTACAAAAATATAAAGATGGAAAATTAACTGCTGATGAATATAAAAAATTATCTGCTGAATTAGTTAAAGCAAATAAGGAAATTAATGCTAGATTAAGTGATATTGAAAAAGAAAAAGATGATATTACATTAAAAGAAAAATTAGGTAGAAGAGAAGTAGCTAAAACTATGATGGAAAAAGATACCCATATGGAAATTTTAAATATTGTGAAAGAAGCTGGTGTTAATTTAAGAGAAGGAGCTAGTGGTATTAAGATGTATTATGAAATAGCAAAAACAGCCTATCAAGAAGGTTTTATGGCTGGATTAAATAAATAATAAAATAAGTTATGAAAAAATATTTTGAAAGATTATGGAATGCTATTTGGGATTCAACAGACATTGATGAAAAAGCAGAAGCAGCCCTAAAAGAAGCAAAAGCTAGAATTAAAGAAATGAAAAAAGAACTAGCAGATGTAAAAAAAGCAGCTAAAAATGTTGTAGCACAATCAAAAGACGTTGTAGAAGCAGCAAAAGGAAATAAAAGACGAGGAAAAAAACCTACTAAAAATAAAAAGACTAAAAAATAACAATAACCCATTCTAAAAACTAGAAAAAATGAATTTAAAAGAATTACAAGCAATGATCAAGGAAGAACTTGATACTTACATGAACGAAGAAGAAGTTGACGTTGATGTAGATATGGACGCAGGTGATATTGATGCAGATGGCGCTGAAGAAGGTGACACTGACGAAGATATCCTTATGCAAATCTATACAATGTTAAAAGATAAATTTGAAGGAGAAGGAGAAATGGATATGGATGATGAAGAAGCTGAAGAAGATGATGCTGATTTATCAGAAGAGCCTATTGACGAAGCTTCAGAAGAAATTGAAGAAGCTAAAGAAGAAGATGAAGATATGAAAGAAGAAGTATCTACTGAAACTACACACCTTCAAGAAAGATTTAAAAAGTTAGCTAACATTATTAAGTAATATACTTATGACTCTTGACGAGTTATTATTAGAATGGTCTTACAGGTCAGATAAGGGGTACCCAAATATGGGTAGCCCTTCTGATATTCAAATTTTACATGAAATCCTTTCAGAATTAGACCTACCTACAGACGAAATTTTATCAAAATTAGAAGCAGACGAACCTGGTGGTGATGATATTACAACACCCGATACAGATGGTATGGAAGATTCTTCAGTAGAAAAAGAAAAAGAACGAATATCAAACCCAGGAGATGCTGAATATGATGCTGTTATAAGAAAGCATTTAGGTTTAAATGATGATCAGCCTATCCCTCAACCCAAGAATAAATATCCATTTAATCCTTCTGGAGGCACATTTAGTATACAAGTTAAAGGTGATGATTTAAAATATTGGGATGACTTTTGGACTTTAACTCCTCCTAAAAAAGGTGCAGAAATAGGAACAACGAGTAAGGGTTCGGGAGATGGAGAAATATCATTATATTGGTTATATCAACATTCAAATACTATTGATGTAAAAGGCACACAAGGATCTGATAATCCAGATTTAGAATTTGGTGGTTTAGGGGTTGAAGTAAAAGCTTTTGCTGCACATAAAGGAAAACAAGGATTAGGACGTTTTGGTCAAGATAGAGAACAATTAAAGTTATTAGGTGTTATTTTTGGTATTAATACATTAACAACATTATTTAAAGGAATTCCAGATGGTAAATCAAGAGCACCTAAAGATGTAAACCCATTAACTTGGGATGGTAATAATTTAAAAGATGCTATGGAAGAAGTTTTAAAATTTAAAAATGTAGACTTAGATCAATTAGCAGCTATTCCTGGATATGATGTATTTAAAGATATAAAACAAAATTTAGACAGTTTAGATGGTAAATTAGGTGATTATTCCACAGCAGAAGAAGGAGCTAGAGCAATGGCTTTAGAATTTATAAAACCTAAAATAGCTAGAAAACCTGGAGATGGTGGTTTTTTAGTTAATGTATTAAGGACAGGTGATTGTAGATTTTGGAAAATAGAGTATGATAAAGTTGTAAGTAACGAAAATGCATTAAAATATATTGGGGCTTCACAAGCACAAATGAAGGTTAATTTTGAAGAACTATTTGGCAATTAAAGCTTGGCTTACATTAATATTTCTTATATCCTACCACTGTAGGGGTTTTTAGGTCGAAACGGGCGAACCGGTTATGAATCAATACAATCCTAAACATATAGATAAAGCATTAAAACGGATGGAAAAATCCGACACGTTAAAAGGCATACACCGCCCCGACACTAATATTATGTCATTTTTTAATGACATAGAAGAAGATAATCAGCTAGAAAAACAAAAGACAGCAGTTGAATTAAAAAGAGAACAATACTTAGAAAAAGTAAATTCCCTAAAAAAATTAGTTAAAAATGTAGGTACTAGAAAAGAAATACATCGTATTACTGCTATAGGTGCTTTAATTGAAACTACTAATTTTCTTAATTTAAAACCAGATCGTAAAAAAATGTTAAAAGAAAATATGATTTGGTGTAATCAAATTTATAAACAATACACAGATGAAAACTAAAAATCTAGATTCATATTTAGAAGATTATTATCCTACTAAAGAAAAAATAAAACGTACAAAACCTCGTAAAAAAGATTTGGATAGACCAAAAAAAGGTTATACGTTTAAAATAAACAAAAAATAAAAATATGGCTTACGAAAGACAAGTACAAATAGCTTTAGATAGATTTGATCAATCTTTGGCACAATTAAGGGGGTTAATTAAAAGAGGAGAAAATGCAGATGCAATTCGTTTTATGGAAGAGGGTCCATTAAAAGATCGTTTTGAAGAATTACAAAACATAATTAACGTTTCTAAATCAAATAATTATGGTTCTAGAGGAGTCCCAAATACACGCCCTCTTTAATAAAAAATAAAAGTTATGTTATCAGCAGAAAAAATCCAAGCAAATTGGGATCGTTATATAAGTGTAATAGGAACATGTTTTTCAAAAGAAAGAACAGACATATTATTACCATTTTTAGATAAGTATAAAGAAAGAATGATGATGATGCCTGCTTCAAGTAAAAATTGGCACCATTCAGCATTCGCAGGTGGTTATACTGATCATGTTTTACGTGTATATAATTGTGCAAATCAATTATATAAAACGTGGAAATTAATGGGTGGAGATGTTTCCACATATACTGTTGAAGAAATGCATTTCGCTGCTTTATTCCATGATTTAGGTAAAATGGGTCAACAAGAAGGCGAATATTATACTCCAAATGATTCACAATGGCATATTGATAAATTAGGACAAATATATAAATTTAACACAGACATACCTGCAATGAAAGTCCCAGAACGTTCATTATTTATCCTACAGGAAATTGGTTGTAAAGTTACTCAAAATGAATTTATTACAATTAAAATTCATGATGGTTTATATGATGAGTCAAATAAATTTTATTTTATGTCTGGTCAAAAAGAAACTAGACTAAGAACACATTTACCATTATTAATGCACCAAGCAGATCATATGGCAGCTCAAATTGAATTTGAATTATGGAATAACGCATCAAATAGTATTCCTAAATCAAAACCAGCAAACGCTACTAAGGGTGATAAAACACTTAGAGCAGCTAAAAAAATAAACACAGCAAATAACCCAAAATTAGCATCAGCAACATTAGATGTTATTGATTCATTTTTTAAAGACTAATTATGATAACACTTAGCATTATATTAACAGTAGTATTAACAGCTTCTTTTTTTATAATTAGAAATTTAATTATTAAAAATGAACGTTTAGAAGATTTTATTTCTAAACAAAGTGAAGCTATCACCGCATGTGATAAAAGATTAAAAGAAGTTGATGATAAAGGTATATTTTACGCAGATGATCAAATTGGCTTCTTTTTTAAAGAAGTACAAAAAATACAAGATGCATTAAACGAATTTACCCTTAAATAAAAATTAGTAAAAACCACATGTCAAACAAACTTAAGTATGCCCCTAGCCCCCCACCAGAACCAGTAATCACTGGTTCTCTTGAACCAGGTCCTAAAAAAAGAGGTAGAAAACCATCTAAAAAACAATATTTTACAGCTGATGTAGATGCAGCTATTAAAGAATACTTAACATCATCTAATCAAGAAGAAAGAAACGAAATATACCGTACACGTATAGCATATGCGTTTTATAAATTATCTGAAAATTTAATCCATACATTTAAATTTTATTATACAGAAGTAGAATCATTAGAAGATTTAAAACATGAAGTATGTTGTTTTTTTCTCGAAAAACTAGATTATTTTAAACCAGAAAAAGGCTCTAAAGCATTTAGTTATTTTTCAATTGTAGGGAAAAATTATCTTATATTATATAATAATAACAATTATAAAAAGAAAAAACAAAAAGCAGATCCTTTAGCAGCAGATGAAGACGCAGGGGTATTAAGACAATTAGGTAGAGATGAACGTAAACAAGATATAAAAGAATTTATAGATTATTTTACAGAATATGTTGATAAATATATGTTTACTATGTTTAAAAAAGACCACGATAGAAAAGTATGTGATGCAGTAAATATATTATTTAAACGTAGAGAAAATTTAGAAATATTTAATAAAAAAGCATTATATATTTACATAAGAGAAATGACTGGTGTAGATACTCCAGTAATTACTAAAGTAACAAAAATACTTAAAAAACTTTATAAAAAACTTTATACTGAATATGCCGAAACAGGTTACGTAAGAGTTTAGTTTTTTCCATATTTATAACAAAATAGTATGGATCCATTAAATCAAGTATTATTCGATGATGTTTCTTTTTCTGATTTATTAAAAGATATTCATGGAAATCAAAAGAAAAAAGCTAAGCAATTAGCTCAACTTATATCTGAACTAAAACCATTAGTACAATCTTTAGGCGATGCTACAGTTGTAGTACCGTTAATAAAAGAATACATGGAAATTAGTGTTAAAAATGATGATGCATTAATTAAAATGGCAGCTATTGTACAACGTTTATCTACGGGTACAACAAGTAGTGGTGATGGTGGATTATTAACTGAAGATGAAATGGCTCAACTTCAAGAACTAACTGAAGAAATAGCTAAAACTGTTGAATCAGAACCTAAACAAATAGAAGCACCTGATCAAAATGGCAATAATTAGATCAAAAAAAAGTAAAGAAAAAATATCATTAAATACCCAAAACAGATTAAAAGCTGTTAGGGTACTTGATATTATATTAGATATAAATCACCCATTAGCATCTGAGTATGGTAATTATGATGCTATAGGTACTATATTTTATTATGAGTTAGATGGAAATAATCCTAATATAAATCCAAAAAATGCATCAACAGCTTCGCCTTTATTTTCACATTTAAAATATTATCCTTTAATAAATGAAATAGTATTAATATTAACTACTAATGATAAAGATATTTATGAAAGTAAACAAAAAACAACATATTATTTACCCCAAGTAAATATGTGGGGTCACCCACATCATAATGCTTTACCAACTGTAAAAGGTTTAGAATCAGAACAAACAACAAATGATTACCAACAAACAGAAGCAGGTTTAGTTAGAAAAATAGAAGATGGTGGAACAGACATAAATTTAGGACAATATTTTAAAGAACAATTAAATATAAAACCTTTATTACCTTATGAAGGAGATATGATTTTAGAAGGTAGATTTGGTAATTCAATTCGTTTTGGTTCAACTAATATTAGTGATGAAATTTCAAATCCTAATGGATGGAGTGATTTAGGAAACACAGGTGACCCTATTACTATAATTAGAAATGGTCAATCATCTAATTTGGATGAAAAAGGATGGATACCAACAACAGAAAATATAAATGAAGATGCTTCATCTATATATTTAACTTCTAACCAAAGAATACAAAATTTTCAACAAGCATCACCTTATATGGATTCATGGAATGCTGAATATATAAAACCCCAAACGATAGAACAATCATTATTAATTTCATCCCCTATTGAATTAAATACTATTATAGATAGCCCAAATAATATACTACCTTCTAATAATGAAGATAAAAGTATAGTTAATTCTCCTAAAAACTCACGACCAGAACAATTAGGAATAGATGAAGTAGTAGATAATCCTAAAGCAGTAAATGAAACTGAAGATTTAAGCAACCTTCCAGACCAAACAATACAAAAAGACACTAAACTTGAATTACCTGACTCTTACGATGCAAGTAAAATACCAGGAGAGGGTCCGGGGGGTTTAGACTCAGAATTTGACACATCTAATTAAAATAAAATGAATATAAACGAACCCATAGGAAAATATTTTAAATTAAAACACTTAATTTGGTCAAATACTGCAAAAAATAGAAAAATTAATAATATACCAGGAATTGATGGAAATCCATCTCAAACTGTAATTATTAAAAATTTAAAAAATTTAATGGAAATATGTATTGATCCTATTGTAGATGAATATCCAGATTTAATAGTAAATTCAGGTTATAGATGTAAAAAATTAAATACTGATATAGGGGGCTCTAGTACATCTCAACATTGTTATGGTCAAGCAATAGATATAAAAGTACCAAATTTAAATTCAGCTGACTTATATAATTTTATTTATTATAATATAAGTGGTTGGGATCAATTAATATGGGAATATCCTGAAAAAGGAAATAGAAGTTGGATACATGTATCATATAGTAGTAGAAATAGAAGGAAAACAACATTAGCTTCTGATGTAACAACTTATCATAATTTATTTGGGGGGATAAGAAGAGGAAGCAAATCTCAATATCAGGATGGAATATCTAATGCAAAAATAGTATAATATGGCTTATAAACCAGAAAAAGGAGAAATATATCAAGGTAAACAAGTAATAATAGATGCAGATAGATTATTATTTAATGCCAAAACAGATGCTATATTATTATATTCAGATAAAGCTATTGGTTTTAGTACTAAAGGCAGTATACATTTTGATACTAGTGATCAAAAAGAAACATCAGATTCATCTAATGCTAGTAATTTTATTGTAAATTCTCCTAATATATATTTAGGTTTAAAATTTGATAAAAATCTACCAACAGAACCAGCTATATTAGGAAATGAATTTGATGAATGGGCAAATGAATTATTAGATTGTATAGATGGTTTAAT
>Ga0209634_1002844_pt1 | contig 11970 bp, 3 predicted proteins | sample LinPmetageLP40_FD_184043 | JGI IMG/M metagenome (GOLD analysis project Ga0209634, IMG submission 184043) | Marine viral communities from the Pacific Ocean - LP-40 (SPAdes) (version 2) | ecosystem: Environmental > Aquatic > Marine > Oceanic | place: Pacific Ocean | collected 2010-08-26 | reverse complement strand
CCGCTGTCGCTCCACTGTTAACTGTAAGAACTTGATTTGCAGAACCAAGTGTCGCGGGAATTGCTTGAGCAACATCACGCCCGTCTACTGTGCCAGTAACAGATATGTTTCCCGTAACCGCAACATTACCAGCAAACGTACCGCCTGTTGAGGCCGCTACAGCATCAGCAACCGTAAACGATTTAAACGCTACGACTGCCAAATGGTCATTAAGTGCCGCACCACTAGCCAGCACAATAGACGTGCCAGATGTAGCAGTGTAATCGCTGCCGTTATCCAGCACGATACCATTGAGCGTAACAATTAGATTACCAGCCGCATAACTTAGCGTTGCTGAGTTATTGTCTGATCCAGAAAACGTAGTCTGTCCTGCCGTAGCCGTGTATTCATAATCTAACAGGCTTACAGCACCAGCCGATGAAGCGTTAATCCAGCTACCACCGTCATAAACTTTCATACCGTTGCTAGTAGAATTAAAATAAAGCGCACCAGAAACCAGCGCATTACCATCGTTGTCTACAGATGGTTCGCTAGATTTGCTGCCAAGATAACGGTCATCAAATGAATCCAGAGCGGTAGCCGCAGCCGCCGCAGAGTTTGCTGCCGCTGTTGCGCTATTTGCCGCCGCAGACGCATTTCCTGCCGCCCCAGCTAAACTAGAAGAAACGCCAGCAACCGTTGCTATATTGGACACAACACCTGACGCTCCAAGTGTTGCCATATTTGTTATGTTTGCAGATGTGCTAAGATCAGTAATCTCTGTAGTTTTGCCAGCTACCGCAGTAACATTAGCCGCTATTCCTGCAACTGTAGTCACGTTAGATGCAATGCCAGCAATTGAAGAAATAGCTGTGCTATTGCTTGCTGCACTTGTGACACTGCTTGATATTCCTGCAACTGTAGTAACGTTGGCAGAAATGCCAGCAACCGTGCCTATGTCTGCTGAGATTTGAGTTAAAGTAGAAACACTAGCTATGTCTGGGCCTGCTTCTGGATTACCTGTTGTAGAATTAAAGCCAAGCAATCTTCCTGCTCTTGCCGTATGAGAAGGCAAAGTCATATTCGACGTTGTTGGGTCTGTTAATGGCGCGTTCATTGACCTTGTTTTGTCAAACTGATTTTCTTGCAAATTAGCGTAAATATTATCTATTTCGCCATTTAACGCACTAAGAGTTAAACTGTCTGTTGTGGACCGAACAGCGGACGCTTCTGATACAACACTCACTGTTGAATTTGTAACGCCTGTTTCTAAAGTAACAAAATTGCCAGATGTTCCGTAAGCACTGCCTTGAGTAACAGCGTAGGTACTAATCTTAGTTCCGTTTACATAGACCGCAATATCGTCGTTATCCGCAAATGGAAATGTAATTGGAAACGGCCCTGTCGAAGCTGATGCCCCAACTGTATATGCTGCAAGACGATCTGTTTCAGTAGATGTAAGTGTACCCATGCCAATGTTCTCTTATATTGAACCCACTGGCAGGCAGGTAGTTACGCGCAAGCTACGCTTTTAAGATTTAATTTGCTACCCCTGCTGAGTTTCTTTCTATTCCCTCAATAGTAGCGTCTAACATGCTTTTAAAAGCAAAGTGATTGCGCCCAGGCATTCCCCAAGACGCAGTGTTCAAATCACCAGTAGCAATGCCACCAATAAGATTTCCAGCCGCAGAAGGTCCAGCGCCCATTAAGTCAAAAGCTGCATCTGTTGCGCTTGGATTAAAACCGTTTTTTGGACCCCACGGCATAGGATTTACGCCAAACATTCCAATAGACGTGCCTTGAGCAAGATCGTGATAATTTTGCACAACACCCATCATACCAGATTGCTCTATAGATTTCCGCAACTTTTCGTCCATCGACATAGCATTCCATCTGTTTGAATCTGTTTTAAGCTGGGCAACCATATAAGAAAGACCAAGAAGCGTCGCAATTCCTGTCATTTTCTGAGAAGTAGGCTCGTCAAGACCAGCAAGCATTATTTTGTTTGTTGCAGCTATTGCATAATTCCAAAACGTAAACGGCAATGCCATTAAACCAGATTGGACTTTCCAATACTCGCCTTTTTTCTCCCAACCCATTTTGTTAGCAGCTTCATCAACAGTTTTGCTACTTTTTAAATAAACTACACCGTCAGCTATAATAGGTTTGTCTGCTGCCGTTGCAGCCAAAATAGTGTTTTCGTTTCCTTGTTTAATAGCGGCTCGGAAAGTTCGGACTAAATTTTCGTCGGCCCACTTATCTGTGTTAGCCATCCACATACCATCAACTTCTTCCATTGGTTCATCAGCCATTTTCTTAGCCGCAGCTTTAGAAATGCCAAATCTTGCAAGGTAAGTAAGGTCTGCTTCTGTTGCCAAATCATCAGCAACCAACATAATTTTCTCAAGCGTGTCTGGAACACGAATGCTTAAATCCATCTTCTTTAGTGCAGACGTAACAGACGCCAGCCCGTTTAAAAGAAAGTATTTGTTTGCTGCTACTTTCAAATAATACTCAGGCTTAGAAGTCATTGCAGCTTCAACACCAGTTTCAGAAAAACCAGCTAATGCAGCGCCATAATGAACATCCATAATTGCACCAGCTTTTTTGCCTTCAAAAACGCCAGCTTTAGCTGCTTGCCCCATTGCGCTATCAAGATCGTGAAACGCTGCTTGCCATACTTGTTTTGCGCCGTGACGCATAACCAACGCCGCAAGTTCTGTTGTTGCTGATAATGCAGACATTCCCATAAATGCTAAATGGCTCCAATCTTTAAGAACCATTGCTGCTCTGTTGTCGATGCGATCAGGGTTTTTATAAACTCGATTTATAACCCTATCTACAGAATGTAATATTTTTATTTCTAATTCTGCAACGTGATCATTTGCTTCTTTTAAAGACCCGCCATTTTTAATAAACGCTGCTCTTTCAGCTTCTTTCATTTGCTCAATAGATTCTTTTAAACCTTGCTCCCAATTAACGCCATCTGCGGGTCTGGCAAACGTGCGCCCCATTTCTATAGCTGGGGCCATACGATCAACATACATTTTGCCGACAATGTTATAGTCCGTTTCAATAAAGTCAGCGATGCCGTTACCGTTAGGCCCGTCTTTAAGAAGAAACGAGTTTTGAATATCAAACACGCGAGAACGTCCAAACGTAGGTCTGTGCGCTTCACGGAATTGAGCAAGTTGACTAGGTTCACCCTCTTGCAACAAATCATCAATAAACTTGTCTGCCCTAGCCTCAATAGCTTTAGGATTGGTGCTGGCTTTAACTGTAGTCCATTGCGCGTATTCTGGCGCATCATCTAATTTTTTTTGATTTTTTGTTACTTGCGTTTGAAGTCTTGCTTTTTGTTTACGCCAAGCATTAGTTTTTAACTTCTTTGCTACATGACGGTTTAAAGCGTCTGTTGCTTCATCAAGCAATTCTTTAGTTTCGGCTTTTCCAAGCACCCAAGTATCTATGTAAGGCTGTTGCCTCATGTGCGGCATAACAATTTGCCGCTTAAATGCTTCGCGGTTTTCTTCAATAGCTTTTGCCAAATAAACCCGCGTAAAATAGTTTTCTTTTGGGCCTGTCATTTTTGAAACTGCTTCGTCTTTAAGTTCTTGAATACGAATTAAATCATCATTTAACTCACCCAAACGCGCAGCGTATTCATTACTGTCAGTTTTTTTAAGAATGTCATCTATTTCACGTTTAACAAGCTTTTCAACTAAATCGTAATTTTTTAATTGCTGAGAAATTAGCCCACCTTTAGCAGACATAACCCCGTACGTTTCTGCTGGTATTCTAAATTTTTCGTAGAAACGCGCAACTTCTGCCGCCATTTCATTAATTTCAGGAACGGCGTGTTTTTGTCCAGTTATTAAAGTTCGAGAAACTTCATTTCGAAATTCGCCAATGCTTAAATCACCAGACTTAAACGACTTGTTTACATTAATGCCGCCAACTTCGTTTTCTTCAAGCCCAAGGTATTTATTGTAAATTTTGTCTTCTGCCGCAATCATCGTGTCTACTTCACCGTTCCAAGTATCACGACGAGAAAAAACAGATGAACCAACAGTTAAACCAGTTTTATCAGACCCTCTTACAAATCCACCATCAGCAATAAGCAAATCAATTAAATCTCTAGTTTTAGAAACCAAAGCGTTTCTGTGAACATATTTATATGGACTGTCAGAAATACGCGCCAATGCTTCCATTCTAGCATTTTGCAAAATTTTGTTGTTTTCTTCACGGTATTTTAAAAGTGCTGCGTCAGCTTCTTCTGCTGCTTCTTTTACATACCCAGCATTTACTTTACCGCGCAAAGGAATTTCAGAGGTTTCGCTTACGCCTTTACGCGCCATTGCTGCTGCGCGATGTATTTCATACTCAACCAATTCATTTGGCGTTCTTACATTGTCTGGAATTTTGCCAGACTTAAATCTTTGCAAAATTACAGCATCATCAATAATAACCTTGCCTTCATGTACTGCAACGCCACGCACTTTTAGCTTTGCTCTAAGGCCAATGTTCTCAGGTGTGTCTGGTTTTATACTATTGCGATCAACGTAGCTAACATTAGCCTTTTCAGCTTTGCCAATATTAACAGATGTTGTGTTTCTAGTTATGCCGTTGTTTGCCGCAATTTCTTGTGCAACGTCTTCAATTAAACCTTTACGAGCCTGTTTTCCGTAATACGCGCCAAAGCCACCACCTAATAGGCCCACAGCGGTCACACCAAGCCCTACACGCATGGCACTTTCTAAACTGGTGTTAGATGGGTCATATCTGGCTCTAACTGTTTCTAAGCCCACTTCTAAAGGCGCAATTGCTGCTGCGCTTTTTAAACCCGTTCTAACAAAATTACTGGCAATGCTGCCAACAGCTTTAGCCCCAAATCCTATGGGAACGCCCAACGTAATTAATGAGTCTGGATTTGACATAGCGCCAAGAAACATAGCTACGTTTTTATCACTTACTTGGCGTCTGCGATTGCGCTGTTTTTCAGCTTCAATGTTAGTTTTTAGAAAATTATAATGCTCTTGGTTTCTGGCTTGAGAAACATATCGCGCTTCTTGCACAGACATTTTTTCAGACTTTGCTGTTTGCAAAGCATTAAACGCTGGATCATAAGCGTATCGTCTTCTGTCTATTTCATACTTAACAGCCGTATAAATGCCAGAATCCGTAAATTCATCAGCAAATGTACGCGACCAACTTGCTGGAAGCATTGGGCCACCGCTTTTATTATCTTGTCCAGGCGTTTTGTAATCTATTTCAAAATCGTCAGTAATAGGTTTATAGCCAGCAAATTTGCCAGAACCTGACGAACCTTCACTCGTAATAGGCCCAAAATCAATGTCCTGCTTTATCCAAGGCGGCAAAGAAGTATCGTCAGCATTAGGTCTGTTTGGTTTATCTGGGTCTAATCCAAATCCTGCATAACGTCTTCTTTTAGGTATTTCACCGTGACCATCAGAACCAACTACGCTTTTGCCAGAAACAGTAGGTGTTCCGTTTTGATCTAACAAACTTTGAAAAGAATTAGCACTATCACGAGCGCTGTTTGTTCCAACACCATCGTGATAGCCTTGACCGCGTTGTAATAGTTTTCCTTTTTTATAAGTGTTTTCAAGCAACGGCAAAGCTGCCCATTCTTTAGAAAGTCTATTGCCAAATTTTTCTGTAGAAATACGACCTGATTTCCAATCGGAATAACCTCGACCCTCTAATAAAGCAGAGTTTGCTTTGTCTTGAGTTTCTTTATTATACAAAGCATTTGCATCAATAACGCCATCGTTAACCAAACCAGATAACGTTTTGTAAATAATTTGCCCTGCGCCAACTGCTGTAAAACGCTTGCCTTTAGGTTGCTTTAAATTCCACTGCTGCCATTCTAAAACTTCCATAACAGTCATTTCTGTTACAGGAGTATCTGGACGTAATTGCGTCCCATCATTCCAAGCGTTGTAATTTCCTTCGCTTTCAAGATTGTAAATGTAATCAAGCAAGCTGCGCTGGTGAGAATCCATTATTTAAACCACTCCGGATTTTCTTGCTTGTAAGTTTCAAGCATTTTCTTGGCTTCTTGAACCGTTACTTTCCAACCGTTTCTGTTCATTTCAAGTGTTAAAGTTTCAATATGTTTTGATGGGGTTTGCTGTTCTTTTTCTGAGAAATCTGAAATCATTACATCGCGTATACTTTTTCCCTTACTGCTATTTTTGTTCCAAAGGTCTGAAACTTTAATTGTTGAGTAACCATTATCTAAAACAGTGTTAGCTCTTTTTGCTGGAATTGGCCTATTAACAATTAACGCTTCATCGTTTGATCCACTTACGCCCCCTTCATATGTAATATCAGCTGCGTCTTGCACTGCTTCTTGACCAGCAACTGCACCGTCAAATACTTTAAGAGCAATGCCTCCTGCTGTATCTACAACAGTTTTTAACTCAGATTCCGTTGTGCCTTGAACAGTTTTAAGCTGTGGCCTAGCAACAGAATTAAATAATATTTCAGCCCGTTCATCGCTCATTTTAGAAAAGTTTGCTTTAAGCGTGTCTTGAAAAGTAGTAAGCAACATTGCTCTGCTGCTTCCTTCCCAATCTTTTTGTTTGTTAAAATCCTTTTCCATCGTTTTAACCCAATTAACAGCATATTCCTGATGAACAGGCTCAAAACTTCTTAAATCAGAAATGCGTTGTTTAGACTTTTTAACCGCACCTCTTGAAACAGTGTTCATTACTGCAAACATAAACGGGCCATACTTAGCTTTCATTTCCGCTTCTGTGCTATAGCGATCCAAAGATTCCCAAGCATCAGCTTCGGACAATCCTTGAAATGCTAAAACGTCTTCTTTGGGATTGTAATTTTCAACAAGAACTTCGTTCATTCCTGTATCGTCATTAATCATTAAAATGTTGTAACGGTGATTGTCTCCGCTGCCTTTAACTTTTTCTAATTCATAATGAACGCCAGCTTGGTAAAGTCTGCTTTCGTCTGGTTCATTAAAACGAACACTCATAGTTGAATTGGCTACAGCCCTGCGAATTTCTTTATCTAAAGCCAAATCTAAAGACGTAGCCATTAAGCCATCTGCACCTAAGTCTATTTCTCCTGCTTCACCAGCTTCTGTGTCAGCACTAAATAAACTTTCAACGCCTTCAACCAATGGCCCAAATACATACTTAGCATCAAAATCAATAATTGCTGCCATTAAACCTTCTGGCGCTTTATCTGCAAAAGCTTTAGCTGGATCGTGATTGGTTCGGGTAGACATATATTTATTGCGACCCCAAGCATCGCCGTAGCGTGTTTTAGTTAAATTAATTGCTTCAGATAAAACTACATCAGAATCGGCTGCATTTCTGTCTTGCAACATAACCATCATTCTAAAATACTTAGCTGCTTGGCGTTTTTCTTCTGGCAAAATATCAGTTGGATCACCGCCGCCAATGCCGTGTTTTGTGATTAAAAAATCACCTATCATTACATCAACTTTGTCAGAATCGTCTGCACTAATTTTGTCTAAACGATTTCCAGAGTTAAACAGATTGCTTAGAAAAGTAAGTGTTTGCCCGTCTCTTTCAGAAGTAACCGCACCGTTTAACCAATTGACATAATTTACGTCCGCAAATTCATCTTCTAATCTACCAACAGCATTTGTAGCTTGTGTTAAAGTATGCCCAAAATCTGAATTTTCGCCATATAAAATATCCATAGCATCCATAATTGCTAAAGATCGTGTTCCCATCATATCTGTCATATCAATTTGCTTGCCAGCCATGTTTGGGCCTTGTTGCAAATCACGAAATAAGAAAAATAACTGTTTTGTACCATCTTTACTATTAACAGTTTCAAAACCTCTAAAAACTTCTTTAAGAACTTGCGGAGGAAAACCTCCTTGCTTTACTCTTGCAACTAACGTGCTTCTTTGCTTGTGGCTTAATCCTGTAATGCCATTGTCTAAAGTTACATCTGGCGGGGTTAAAATATGATCTCTAGTTAAAGGTTGCGTTGATCCATCTTCGTTAGTTCCAAGATTTAACCAAGTGCCAAATTGAACGTTTAAAAGTTTTTCAGCGTCTGCATTTTTGCCAAGTTCGCCGTTTGTGTACTTAACCATATCAGCATTAAATGCTGCCATTTTTTTTGATTGAGTTTCAGCCTGACTTTTATCTGCTGCCATAGCATCAAGTTCGTTAGCTAATTGCGCTCCCAAAACAGAATTGTATGTTTTGCCAGACGCAAAAGCTTTATCGCTTGGCATAAGCCCATCTTGGCTTGGAAAATCAACTAACCACTGATTAACAATGCCATCATCAATACCTTTGTTTTTTAAAAACACACTCATAACTGGCAAGTATTCTGCAAATTTTGCAGAGTTTGTTCCGTCTGCATTTCTTAAAGCAAACGCAATTTGTTTTAATTCGCTCGAACTTTTGTCCATAATGTTAAAGTCGTGCTTAAAACGTTCAGAACCAGAAACCCTAATTAATTCGTTAATGTGGGTCATTTTTTGAGAGGAATTTAAAATTAAATCTTCTTTTCCCAGAATAAAACTTAAGGCAGCGTCCGTTGCCATTTTGCCTTCTGGCAAAGACCCACCAGCAATAAACTGACGAATGCGCTCTAAACTTGTTTGCATTTGAACAGGCACATATGCTTTTTGCTGTTCTCTTTGAAACAAACCCTGCGCTCTGCCAACATTAGCGCCAACGTTTGTTAGCTGCTCTGTCATAATAGAATGAAACGCTCCGTGCATTTCTATAGGAACGCCTTCAAGCATTTTAAGCATAGAGCCAACAGCTTCTGTATTAAATGCTGCTTGGTCATTAGGATTGTTTGTTGCCGCAGTTTCAATTTGGCCTTTCATACGCACACCTAATTCGTGAACCATGCGATCTGCCATGCTATCGTCATATGTGTTTCTGGCAATGCGTCCCATTTCTTTAGTGACATTAGGCGGCACAATAGGTGCGCCTGTATTTGGGTCTGTCATTACAGTTGCTTGTCGTACTAGGTCTTTTGCGTAACTTTCAGATTCTTGAGCCAGTATTCGACCCATTTGCACAGACGTATCAATTGCGTATTGCGCTGTTTCTTCAATAACCCTCCCCATAGGATTATCAGGCATTTGCACAGGCTGAATAGATCGCGTGTCATTTATTTGTATTGGCTGGCGAATTACAGGCATTAACCGTTCCTCGACGTTAAAAAGCTTTTAGCTTGATTGTATTTTTGTTTACGCCAAACAGACCGATCCATTTTATCGCCGTGTTTTGTATCTTGATATGTTTGAAAGCCATCATTAAGCGTTTTTAATGCGCCTAAATTGCCGCGTAGCCTAAATGCTGCTGCATCCATTTGACCGCCTAGCATTGCCATAGCTGATTTATTTCTTAGGTTTAATTTTTCCATTCGGGTATTAGCGTCAAGCTTACCTAATGCTTCTGTTGTGTCTTTACGCATTCCTTTGTCAATTGAATCAAAAGAACTCATATCTAATCCAGACAGCATAGCTTGCGCTATGTTGTTTTGTATTTGACTAGACATAGACATTCTTATGTCAGCTTCGCCTTGAAATTTTCTTGCGTCAGCTATAACGCCCATAGCTTCAAGTTGAGCAACTTCAAAATTGGCTTTAGTCATAGCATTTTGAGCGTTTACTTTACCCGCTGCATATTGACCGTAAGCGCCAAAAGCAGAGTTTGCCATCATCATGCTGCTGCTTGCTTGGCTATCACCCTGACACATTATCTGCCCTCACACATATACATTGAGAACAGCCCCACGCATGACTAATCGCCCTGCCGTGTTGCCTTCTATTTTTAAAGTAGGATCGCGGCCCCAAAGCCCGATGTAATATTCCCGCCATTCATCTACAGGAATAACAGCCAAATCATCGGCTATGTCTAATCCGGTCAGAACATCGACGCCTTGTATTGTTCCTGTTGCAGCTTTTTCCCAGCTAATAGTTGCTGAGACTAAACGCTGTTGTTGCCCTATGCGCGTACCTGTTTGTATTCCAGCAACAGGCGCGTGGAACTCCACGTTCCAACTCATAGGATCGCCAATAGTCACGCTGGTAACGCTAGTGTCATTTGTAAAAGCTTTTGAAGACGTTGCTACAGACACATCAGCATATGTGTAATAACCCGAATACGCTTGTTGTACGCGACCATCAATGTTTGCCGCAGTCCAAGATGTAGTTGCTGATCCTTGCGTTAAATTTTCAGAAAAATCAGTTGTGTTGTAGTTTTCAGATTCAGTATCAAACCTAAGAATTACATATTCATCAGCGCCCGACGATGTTCCGTTAATATCTAAATTAACTTGTCTTTTGCCTACTGCAAACAAACGCGTTCCTAATGAGGCAACAGAAGTAAAACTGCCGTTATCCAAAGTCCAACGCATCCACCCAAAGCTATCATCAGAGCGACTAGAGTGTAAAACCAGCATTGCACCGTCTGTTTGGTTTGCAAAGAGCATGTACGGGGTTGTAATGAGCGCAGAGGCTCCGTCGAATACTGCTGCATCTTTAGGGGCCTTTACCCAATCTGGAACAATAATTGAAGCTGGCAACGACGAGTATTCTGTAATGCGTGTGTCGCTTGCAAACTCACGTACTACCAGCCCGTTAAAATCAACGTAAAACACACCGCCATCAAATTTATGTGGCTGGGTGTATGATGCTCCGTGTTCTGTTGCAGACACAATACGCACAGAGCCTTGAGATATGGCTTCGGTTGTACTGCCTGGGACATAAATTTCGTCGCTATCTGTAAAAAACATTAGATCATAGGCTGCAATTACGTGTCTAATTCTTGATTGCTGACCAATTCCGTACAAGGCAATTGCTTCTGCCGCTTGCCCTGTGCCTAAATCAAAGTTTCTAAACTGACCAAATTGCGATCCCCAAGCTGCATTTGCAAGTGAGTTTGTACCCGCCATCCACAGTCTTCGCTCATGCACCGCGCATGTTGTAGGCCAACCTCTTGCTGTAGAAAATGCAGGTTCTTGTACGCCTTTAGTTCCAGACAACACAAAACACATTACGCCAGTGCCGCCAGCTAACACATCATTAGTTGCGTTTGCTCCACTAGCTTGAATTTCAAAAGTGTCTAAATTTAACACTCGCGTAATTGTGTAAAATCCGTTTCCACCTGATCCTGCTGTAGATGACGATGTTGTTCCCGCAGCTAATGGCGAATTTGTTAATGTTAATCTGGCATCATCTGAGGCTGATAACCCTGCAAAAAATACCTTATCGCCAACACTAAGACCGTGATTAAAAAAAGAAACCTCAACCAGCTTAGAATCTTTTTTCATATAAAAAGGGTCTGTATCCATCCTTTTTACAACATCTGTTTTTACAGTAACTCGCGCTTCTCTTGGGCCAATAACGGACGTTATTTCATATTCACCATCTAATAGTTTCATGCGACTATTAACGTGATCTGCCGTAAACAAATCTTCATTAGATACTATTGTGCCTGTACCCGCTGCTAAATCTGCCGCTTGAACGCTAGATGTAATTTGCTGCACAGAAGACAGATAGCTTTGATACCCAGTAGAGGCTCCTGCTGCTGTCCAAATATTTGCAGTAATTTCTAAAGTGTCACTTGCAAACTGATAAAACGGTGCTTGCATACCGCCAGTTTGAAGGTTTGTTCCAAAAGCAAAATCAGTAATTGTAAATGATCCTGCCGCAACGCGTTTAAGTACCTTAGTGTTAAACGTGGCGTCAGCAAATATCATGCTATCGCCTTCTGAGGCTAACGATATGTAATCAACATTTACTGTTGTCAGCCAAGATTGGGACGTAAATTGCGCCGTAGCATTATTTATAGTTAATGCGTCAGTGCTAGGAGTGTATGTGTGTATTTCCACTGTTGTTGCAGCGGGATTAAACACAATTAAATATTGCTCTGTATCTGAATAATACCAAGGCTCTATTCGTATTCCAGAACTAAACCCTTTTATGTATTTAGTTCC
>Ga0209634_1002841_pt1 | contig 11972 bp, 9 predicted proteins | sample LinPmetageLP40_FD_184043 | JGI IMG/M metagenome (GOLD analysis project Ga0209634, IMG submission 184043) | Marine viral communities from the Pacific Ocean - LP-40 (SPAdes) (version 2) | ecosystem: Environmental > Aquatic > Marine > Oceanic | place: Pacific Ocean | collected 2010-08-26 | reverse complement strand
TTCTGCCACAGAGAGAATGCACAAAACATTAGCTATAATAGCTAACGCAAATGAACAGGAAGATTTTGGTACAAGCTGGGGTGACTACTCAATCCTTGAGTTACCTAAGTGGCTATAACACCTCAGTCAGCAAAGGCTAAGGGACGTAAGCTACAACAGTGGGTGAGGGATAAGCTCTACTCCTCATTTAAGCAGCTAAAAGACGGAGACATACGCTCAACATCTATGGGAGCTAATGGGGAAGATATATTATTCTCCCCTGCAGCTAGAAAGCTATTTCCCTATTCAGTTGAGTGTAAGTCAAACGCCAAGAATGCCATCTACAAGGTGATGGATCAAGCCTCAGAGAACTGCCCCAAGGGGGCAACTCCACTAGCAATAATCAAAGCAGATCGACAGAAGCCACTTGCTGTTGTCGATGCAGAACATTTTTTTAAATTAACTAAGAGAAAGTAACCATATGAATAAACAAAAAAGTCCAGAAAACAGCATGACAATCCAGATAGTGTTGAACGAAGATACTATGGACATTGGCGTTATGCATAACTTTGCAGAAGACATGCCAGAAGAAGAGCGAACCTTCTACCTAGATGCCTTAAATGGACTAGTAGCCCAACTTAATCATGGCCTAGAAAACATGGCGTTTACTGGTATGCTTCTTCGCCAATTAGCTGAATATGAAGACGATGACGAAGGTATAGACTTTGAAGCTGCGCCAGAGCTTTTGGAAGCCATCAAAAATAATAAAGTTGTCCAGCTAAAGAAGAAGTTGCACTAATGGTCAGAGAGTTTGACGCTGCAGAGCGCATGGCTTCAATTGACCGCGACATGGTCAACAGCCCACCTCACTACAATCAGACAATAGAGTGCATCGACGCTATGAAGGCTATGTCTGACAGTATAACCCTGCCATCTCATCAATCATATTGCTGGCAAAATATCTTCAAATATCTCTGGCGGTGGCCCTACAAAAATGGGGTGGAAGACCTCAGAAAATGCCGTTGGTATTTGGACCGCCTAATCAAGGAAGTGGAGTCGGCTGATGCAAAGTGAAATACCAAACCAAGTTGGTCTACATGACATGCCTAAAGATTGGGATCATAAACCCTTCACTCCTTTAGAAATGGTGCGCGAATTTGCTAAGTGCATGGATCAGCCCCTAGATCAGTCTTGGCATATATCTCAGAGGCTTGAGACATTGCGTTGGAAGTTCATCCAAGAGGAATATGGTGAAGCATTTGACGAGAGTACCGCCGCCAACAATCCAGAGGCTATGCTCAAAGAATTGGCTGACATTGTATATGTTGTTTATGGCTATGCCGCTACCTATGGCTGGGATTTAGACAGAGCAGTACGCAGGGTTCACCTAAGTAACATGAGTAAGCTAGGCTTAGATAGAAAGCCTCTTAAAAACCCCCAAGGAAAAGTCTTGAAGGGTCCGAATTATAAAAAACCTGATTTGAAAGATTTAATATGAAAAGTAATTACTTACCTTCCGACTATCAGACCTTTATTGCTACCTCACGCTATGCGCGGTGGTTAGAGGATGAGGGGAGAAGAGAAACTTGGTCTGAGACAGTGACTAGATATATGAACAATGTTGTCTTGCACTTTGTAGACGCAGATACAGCCTCTGAAATTGAGGAAGCTATTCTCAACTTAGCCGTTATGCCTAGTATGCGTTCCTTAATGACTGCAGGTCCAGCGAGTCAAAAAGACAATACGAGCATGTATAATTGCAGCTATCTAGCCGTAGATCGTCCGATAGCCTTCGATGAAGCAATGTACATTTTGCTCAACGGAACTGGAGTCGGATTCAGTGTCGAGAGGCAGTACGTCAGTAAGCTCCCCGACATTCCTAGTAACCTTTTCTACTCTGACACTGTTGTCAGCATTGCGGATAGTAAGGCTGGGTGGGCTAAGGGTCTTAGACAAGTTTTGGCTCTCCTGTGGGCTGGCGAAATCCCTCAATGGGATGTCTCTAAGGTACGACCTGCAGGTGCTAGGTTGAAAACTTTTGGTGGAAGGGCTTCTGGGCCAGCACCTTTGGTGGATTTGTTTAACTTCGTCGTAACCACCTTTAAGAATGCCTCTGGCAGAAAGTTGTCTTCGATTGAAGCACACGACATTATGTGTAAGATAGGTGAGGTAGTGGTTGTAGGTGGTGTCAGACGTTCAGCTATGATATCCTTATCTAATCTAAGTGATGATAAAATGCGTCACGCTAAGTCAGGTGCTTGGTATCTGAATGATCCACAAAGAGCTTTAGCTAATAACTCAGTGTCGTACTCAGAGAAGCCTGACATGAAGGGCTTTATGCGTGAGTGGCTGGCCCTAGTAGAAAGTGGTTCAGGAGAGAGGGGTATCTTTAATAGGGAAGCAGCTAAGAAACAAGCTGCTAGGAATGGAAGGCGTAAGGATTACAATGACTTCGGAACAAATCCTTGTTCTGAGATAATATTAAAAAATGCAGGTGTATGCAACTTATCTGAGTGCGTTGTAAGGGCTACGGATGATTTAAAGTCACTAGAGCATAAGGTTAAAATAGCAACCATCCTTGGAACCATACAATCTACATATACTTACTTCCCTTACCTGAGTAAGCGTTGGTCAGATAATGCTAATGAAGAGAGGCTCTTGGGGGTCAGTCTAACTGGCATTATGGACAATCCTATGATGACGAATGATAACCCTGAGCTAGAGCAAATCTTAAAGCATCTAAAGCAGGTAGCTATCGACACTAATAAACTATGGGCAGCGAGGCTAGGCATTCCTCAGTCGGCTGCTATAAGCTGCATAAAACCTAGTGGAACAGTCTCTCAGCTTGTTAATAGCAGTTCGGGACTACATGCAAGGCACTCACCTTACTATATCAGGACTGTTCGAGGTGACAACAAAGACCCACTCACTCAGTTTATGATTGACCAAGGTATCCCTGCAGAGCCTGACGTAATGAAGCCAGATGCTACAACAGTATTCAGCTTCCCATTTAAAGCTCCTGACAATGCGGTCTGTACAGAAGATGTTCCAGCTATCGAACAACTACAGACTTGGCTGACTTATCAGAGACACTGGTGTGAGCATAAACCAAGCGTCACAATCAATGTTAAGTCAGACGAGTGGATGGATGTAGGTGCTTTCGTCTACGAGAATTTTGATGAGATGTCTGGTGTCAGCTTTCTGCCTTACAATGAGCATACATATCAGCAAGCTCCCTACCAAGAGTGTGATGAGACTAAGCCTAAGTATGTGCATGACAAGGATGGTCCTACTGATGAAATACTCACTCATAGCTATAAGAGTATGCTAGAGATGATGCCTGAGAGCATTGATTGGTCTAAGTTATCTGCTTACGAGAAAGAGGATAATACCTCTGGTTCACAGACACTAGCCTGTAGTGGTGACGTATGCGAAATGGTTGATATTTAACAATTAATTACAAAAAAAGCCTCCAAGTCGCTTGACCGAAAGGCTTTTTTACACTATATTAAGGGCATCAGAAGAGTCCATGATTGTTTTGGTATATGGGTTTGGTCACCCATCTTAGTTGGAAGCCCTCTGCATTATTTGCAGGGGGTTTTTTCTTTAATAGACTAAGGTACATAAGGTACAAACGGACTAGGGTACATCTTGGGAAGATTTACCTCTGGCAGTCCTAAATTCATCATTTGGCTCTCCAAAGTAGGCATATAAGGTGCGTCCATGTCTTCTTGAGTACTGGAAGTGAATAGGGATATAGAGTTAGACACGCTTCTAGGTGTTATATCTATACCTATTTGGGAAGCCTCTGCCCTTACTGCCGCTGCCATCTCCTGTTTAGTCATACCACCATACTTATTGAAGAACTCCCTAGCTGTACGACCAGCATCCTTAATTATTTTTGGGTTCTCACTGATAGCAGCCGCCAGTTGTCTAGGATTCAACATCATCATTTGTAATGATTCAAGAGCCTTACCGCCCGGAGCATCATCAATAAACTTCTTAAAGAAATTAGAACCAATAGATGCCGCTTGTAACTGCGCCCCAGATCCAAACCCAAATTGTGTACCAAAGTTAGCACCAGCAATTCTAGCAATGTTATTTATAAGAGAGGGGTTATTTTCTATTGCCTTATCTAACCTTCTCCCATTTGTTTGTGACCTCTGCAGTGTCAATCCCCTGTCGAGAGCCATAGCAAAGGCTTCAGCATCTGCGTTACTTAAAACTTTAGTATCTACAAGAAGCTCCAGTAGAGAGGTATCTCCCTTACTTCCACTTAGAGGCTTACCTATTTTTTCAAGAACTCTAAAGAAGTCTATTCCCCCATCATTGGTCCTAGCAGAATTAAGAACCATATCCATAGTGGCTAGTCTTATGTCTTGTAGAGACTGTGGATCACCATTTGCCTTAGAAATAATCTCATTAAAGTTATCTATAGGATTGGAAGATTCAATTACTGAATTAATTGCATCAGGTAACTTTTCTGTATCTGCCATACTTGAGAACTTAACAGCCGTTTCTACGGCATCTCTATTCACCTGCATTACTTGCTGCAGTTGAAAATCAAACTCTGGAAAGTCTTCCTGTATCCAAGGATTATTCTTCTTAAATTGTTCAACAGCCTCAATGTTCATGCTGCCATCTGTATTAGTGAACTGTAAAACCCTTGCTCTCAGGAAGTTTTCCTGAGCTTCTTGCATCTCATCACCCAAGAATATACGCACAGAAGGCTTATCTACCTGAGTACCTACACCTTCTGGTAGAGGTCCACCCATGTTAAGTGTATTGTCTACCTCTGGTGTCTCTGGTATCTCGCCTGTACCCTCACGGCGAACTCTATCATATATTGTATACTCTGGAATTGGGTTAGAGGGGTCTGATGGTACATCAAAACCTTCTTCAAAACCTGTCTTGTAATCTGGTATTGGTCCTTCTGTATTGACCCTTGGGCCTCTACCCTTGACCTGTACCTCTGGAATAATGTCATCGTCCGTAGGCATAGTCTGGGCAGTATTGGGATTAAAGGGATCACCTGCAGGGGCTGTAGGTACATTAGCCCTTACATTATTATCACTAATAGCACTAGCCCTGCGCCTTAATTCATCTGCCTCAAATACCTTATCAATGTCTGGCCCAAGAATGTCTGCGTCTGTAGCCGCCCTCTGTAATTCTTTGAGGTTTAACTGTGCGGCATCTCCACCAGAGCCAGTAGCTGTCTGTAAAACTTCTTCGCCTCTAATGGTAGTAGCCCTGTCACTGCCAGTTTGTAAAACTTTTGATGGAAAATTTCTAGTAAACCTATCATTAAGTTCAACACTAAATGCCCTAGCAAAACCAATAGTGTCACCCTTTAAAGGATCAGGGGGTAAGTCACTTAGCTGATCAACTACTGCAGAAGCAATATCATCAAATGCTGCAGCCCTCTTAAAGTCTTTATTTGCTCCAAATTGTGCAGCCGCCGCAAGCATATCAGAACGAAACTTTAGTAACCTACCTGTTGTATATGTAGTACCATTCTGCATATCTCTCATAAATGCATTTAAAGCAGCATCATATTGAGAACCTTCACCTAAAGTAATGCCTTGAGAAAATGACCCTTGGGCCGCACCTATAGTTTCCGCAATAGATGCACCCTCTGGTACAGGTGTATTCTGGTCAATTCGGCCCCATAGGGCAGTCTCCATATTACGGAAAGTTTTCTTTGCATCAAATAATACTTCTTGGGCCTTTAAGGACGCTGCCTGAGTATCTGTCTTAGCTAGTGTGGCTATTTCTGTTTTAGCATCTTGTTGGGCCTTAGCTATTCCAGAGTTTAATGTTTGCTGGAAGTATCTTGTCTGCAATGCGTTAGCCATTGCAGTATTACCAGATCTAGCCATTAGCTCTGACATAGCCATCAGATTCTGAAGTGCAGCATCAACCCTTGCGTCTACCTTACCACTAAATTCAGAGCTTTGGGCAGTCAAAGTATTCTGCATTGACATTAGAAATTGGTTTTCTGTAGCTAGGCTACCTGCAGGTAAGTTAGCATTATCAGTAGATAGTGCAGCCTCAATGTCTGACACTATTTTTTCTGGGAGATACTGGTCAGCCTCTATGTATAAAGACCCTGCGCCTTCGATGTCTCCAGATTGCTCTCTTAACTTAGCTTCCTCTAAGATTAGTAGGCGTTGTTTTGCAGCCGTTTTTAGAAATTCTGATATAGCAAGTCTTTTAGCTGCCTCTCCACCAAAGTTGGCAAATACAGTATCTGCACCAGACATAAGTTTATCTCTAGCACCTCTGTATGCATTAGGAATAGATTTCAGAAGGTCAACATCTGCAGCCATACCACCTAGAGCCGCTGCAGTAAATTCTATACCCATCTTAGCGTAGGGGTTTTCAATGTCTGAATTTTCTATAGCACCAGCCGCTGCAGCTTGAGCCGCTGTCGAACCAACTTCTGCGGCAACAAATTTCTTAGGAGCCGCCATAGCAGCGTCATAGAGTGGGTTGTTTAACTTTATGCCTAACTGCTTACCTAATTGCTTAGACCCACCTACTAAAGCCCCTGCACCTGTAACTGCACCTACATTTTCACCTACTACATTTCCTACAGCAAATTGGGTTTTAAACTCTTCGGGTACTTGGTCTATGCTGTTTAATATAGTACTTTTATCACCTAAGTTTGACAGAGAGTATAATCCATTAAACATGCTCCTGACATTATCGCCACCACCAATAGGCTTAGTAGAAGATAAGAAGTAGTCTTCTGGATCAGTACTAGCCCCTATACTCTTCCTAAATAGATATTCTACACCCTGCATAGCTGCGTTAGTAAGGTCAACTACTCCACCAATGGCATTAGTAGTACCTGTACCAATACCTTTCATAAAAGCATCAGTACCACTTTCAATACTCTTGTCTTCCATCTGACCACTAAACATGAAATCTAGTATCTGAGTAGAGCTAGAGGTTTTTAGGGCTTCGTTTATGTCTATGAGTTTATTATCTTGAAGAAATACAGTACCAGCTTCTTTAACTATCCTATCTAAGATAGAGTCATCACTCTCATCATTATTATCACGCTTTTCCTGTAAATTGAGAGTATCAATCCTATTAGCGTCCTCTGTCTCAGTTTTTTGAAGATTAGAAAGATTATCAGACTGTGCCTGTGCTAGTCTAGCATTCAACTCTTCATCTGAAAGATTAGAAAGATTATCAGACTGTGCCTGTGCTAGTCTAGCATTCAACTCTTCATCAGATAATAAGGATAAATCTTCAGTCCGTTGTGGAGTCTGAGGAAGGATTGAATCTGCGGAAAACGGCGTAGCTTCATAAGCATCTTGGCGCAATCTATTTAAAAAGTTATCGCGCAGCTTGCGTTGTTTTATGGGCGCATTTTCTTCCATTAATTTACACCCTTTGCACTTTCCAGCCTTATAATTTCATCTATCTTTTGTTGCTTAGTCATATTACCTTGACTGCTAGAGCTACTGTCAGGAGTAACAAATACACTGTCATCAATAGGTTGTTTAGCCTCTGCTTTTCCCCCACTCATCTTAGTAATAGCTGTATCATATATCTTAGAAAGACCTTCCAAGGCGTTTATAGATACGTTAGACTTACTCCTCTGAGTAGTATTGATATTTTTACCGCTTACGTTTTTTTGTTGAGTAGCTAATGCAGAATTAATAAAAGATTGTACTGCCTTCATTTCCCTCAAGACACTAGGTTTAGTACCAGTAAATGTCTGTGGGTTTGAAAGAAGTGTACCTAGTTGGTTTTTTAGTGACATACTATCTCTAATGCCCGGAAGTGCAGTAACCAGTTGGAGTACGGTAACTGTCTTGAGAGTTTTAAAGGTAGTAGCCGCCTCTTGGCTATCTTTATTAAAAGTAGCTCCTAAAGGTTCTGTGAAAAAGTTAATATACTTTGACACAACTCCCTCAATACCAAATCCAGCGGAGAAGTCATTTAGATTTGATATATTAAGACCTAGACCGCCTAGCTCTGCTAAGGCCGCTTGCTTATCTTCTGGGGTTATTAAGATGTCACCACTATCAGTAGAAAGTGTCAATGGAACGTCTGTCCTAAGAACATCAGCCGCATTATCTTCAACACTCATCTGAGTTACACTACCCTGACCTTTATCAATAATTACAGGGTTCTGGAATGCATCTTTACCAGTTACAATAGTACCAGATACGAGACCTCTAGCCATATCTTCAGATACACCTAAGTCCATTATAGCTTTTACCTTAGCTTCATCATCTAGCTGAGTTATAGCTTGAAGGCTTGCCTCAATGAGAGGCTTAGTGTTCTTCATCCAAGCCTCACCCTCTGCCTTCTCAGCCGCATCTGTAGAGGTAGATAATTGACCATACTTAATTAAGTCTTGGGCATAGTTTGCAGATGTATATGTAGTAGGATCAATTTTATCTACAGTCTTGAGAGAAGCTCTCCATCCTTTCTCCCACTCTGCTAGTTTTTCAATTTTCTCTGTACCTTGTATGCTAGGATCAAGTCCTTGTAGGAATATCTTAGCCGCCTGATCGTAGAGATTTACTGACTTGTTTTTAAGTTCCTGACTAGCTATATCCTCTTCCTTAGTAAAAAGAATTGCTCTAGTAGCAATGAATGCATCTGTATCTTCTTGGCTTGTAAATACAGATTGACCACCCCTAGAGGCAAGCCAAGTATCCATTTCTGTCACTGACTTAAAGTTTTCACCTTTAAAGTTTCCTAATTCAGACGCTGACTTCTTTTCATCCTGAGTAATTCTCTCACCCAGAGCCAGCTTAACCATTTCAAGTTCTTCGGAATCTGCAGGTAAGAGTCCAGCATTCACAACCATCTGCAGAGTATCTGCATCCATACCCTTAATTTTATCTACATCTTTCCAAACTTCGGGGTCTTTAGCTGCAGTAGTTGCAGCGGTCCACAGATTTTCAAACTTAGCCATCTCACCAGAACTAGGTTTCTTAATTGGCTGTCTAGGGTCTCCATCTAGAATAAAATATCCATTCTCTGCATACCATGCATTTAGACCTTGGACTTTTATAGAAAGAGCTTTTTCGTCAGCCAAATCACCAAGACGCGCTTTCTCTAGAGCCGCCGCTTTAAGCAGCATTACTTGTTGTACTTTAGCTGCACCTTCTAGAGTCCCAAACTCAGGACCAGTAGCAGTAATAAGCCATCTATCATAGAAGTCTACGTCTTCTTTTAGGATACCAGTTAAGTCAATGTCTTGAGCTTTAAGAACTGTTTCCATAGGAATACGTTTTTTAAGATGTTCTGATATTGCCTTACCAGCAATTGAGTCTGGTTTATATACTGCAGCCGCTTGTGTAAGAAAGTTAATATCTTTTTCTAACAGTCCTTCTAGTGTGCTAAACCACTTACTATTTTCTTTAGAAGCCTTCTTCGTTTCTATAATTGCATTTACGGTTTTTAGATTTTCTTCAGTCAAGCTATCATTGTATGATGTTTTCTGTTCAATTAAATCTTCAAGCGTCATGCCAACAAGGTCTTCCTTAGTTTTCTGACCTAGAATGTTTACCCATCCAGATGCATTGGCAATACCTTCAATTAAAGCAATATTTTCAAGGTTACTTTCTTGATTAGCTTGCCACAGTAAACCTTGCCAGTTGTCTTCCTTAATGTCATTATTTGTAAGTAGTACAGGCTTAGGACCAAAGCTAAATCCAGTGTCTACAGTAATCTCTTCTTCTCCAAGGTCTTCACCTACCTGTTGTGGATTAAGACCACTTTCAAGCATCTGTTTAGATGTTCTACCAGCCGTACTATTAGGATATTTTTCAGCAAGACGTGTGGCATCAAGAGATGTATAACCTGAGCCCTTTAAATCACCCTCAATTCTAAAGGGGGGAGCCTTTTCCATTGCACTTACAGGCTTCATCTCAGTAGTAGGTGGCGTAAAGGTAGCATTTTTATCCATGTAATCAGTAAGCGAAGATAATGAACTGATGCCGCCTTCTTGAATTAAAGTCATCACTTGAGATTTAGCCGTAGGACTATTTTTAACATCATCTGACTGAGTACCTAAGAATAAGGTAGCCAATTTAGCTTGTTTTTTCTGCTTCTTCTCTGCAGCGTCTGCAGCCGCCTTCACACGCCTAGCCTCTGCCCTCTTCTCCCTACGGATTTCCATGTCTTCTTGCATTTTAGCTTGATCAGAACGGACTAACCCTGCAGACAAGGCATCTGCAAATCCCATGAAGTCTTGGTTAGCTTGCTTATAGCTACCCTTAGCTAAACCAGACCTAACACTATTCGCTGTAGCTCTAAAAGCCATGCTATATCTCTTCCTCTTCTAAGGGTTCTTCCTCGCCGCCTAACATAGCAGCTTGTTCTTCTGCAGGTGCTACATCAGATACTCCCTCAGTAGGCATAGACATTAAGCCTTGCTCTTCTTGTGGAGCTTCTTCCGTTACAGGTTCTTCTAAGGTAACTTCACCTGTCTCCTCATCTTCAACTACACCCATAGTAGCCTTGAGAAGTGTTGGGGTGATTATAATACGGTCTGACTCGTCAGTTCCCATGTCATATTTTAGGTCAACAGTTTTAGCCTGTATTTCAATAATTCTAGACAGTGGACCTGCTATTAAGATTGCTAAGTCAATGCTGATTTTACCTACCCTGATAGCTTGTAGGAGTATGGTAGATACAATAGTGGTAATGTGAGCATTGATACCAATCATTGCAAAGGTCATTTCCATCTGCTCTGGGTCTTCTAGACGCTCAAAGAAGTAGTCAATTGCCTCATCATATTCTACCAAATCTGGTGGCCTATGCCAAGCCATATTCTTAGTGTCAGAGGTAAAGTTTTCGCCCATGATTGGTGCATCAAGCTGCATTGATTTCTTCCTCTTCCTCTAGTCGTGCCTTAGTCGTATCAGTAGGCTCTTCCAGTATTTCCTCCTCAAGAATGTCAAAGTACTCAGCGGAGTATTTAAAGTCCTCATCCCTCGTAGCTCTCAGAGCTTCTGGTGTCTTACCTGATAGGAATGACTTAATAGATTTCTTAATTGCGTCTTCAAAATTCATACTAAATTCCTATAATTTTGGCATCCACCAAGGTCTTTGTTGTAGACCTGCAACCGTACCAACTATTTTCATAAGGCCACCTAATAAACCTCCACCAGAAGACTGCTTACTCTGTGCGCCCATCTGTGCAGTTAGTAGAGCTACTTCGGCCTTCATTTCTCCATCTGTAGTCTTACCAATCCAATCAAGTAGAAGCTCTGTACTGTCCCAAATTTGGTTCTGTGTCTCTGTAGTGATATCCAGCTTACTCTTAACGTCTGTGGATATAGCATCCCAAGTAGTCTCAAAGCCTGTCTTGATAATATCTTGCCGCCACTTTGCGTTAGACGTATCAATATTGTACTGCATCTCCTGATACCACTTCTCCCTATTGTTCTGGAGTTCAGCATTGGCAGAAGACATATCATTAGCCTCACCAGTATTAAACTTGCGGAGAGCATTCATCTCAGTAGTATTATGCTTCTGGATAGATACATTAAGTTCGTCATAGAACTTCTTAAATTCATTATTTTGTTCGGCTGTAAATAGACGCTGGGCATTCAGTATCTTGCTGTCCTCAAACAAAGCCTGAGTTCGTTCTTGCTTGTTTATGACTGCAGTCTGTTGCTCATTAGTTAAGTTCTTCAAATCCATCTCAAGAAATGATTTAGCATTCTGTACTGCAGCCGCCTGTCTTGCACCTAAATTGGCTACTTCAAAGTTAGATAAAATATTAGCTTTATTGATGATTTGTTGCTGCCTATTATCTAGGTTCTTAGTTGTGAGCGTCTGAAAGAACGTAGCTTCTTTTTCCGCTATTCCTAAAGTTGCTTCCATGATGGCTGTAGCCATAGCAGAGGTCTGGGCTGATCCAGTTATGCCATCGAAGGCCATTGTGTCTGCTACTGATCTAGCCATCTTCTGCGCCCACTTGGGGATAACAGCCTGTCCTTGAGAATTAACAA
>Ga0209634_1002840_pt1 | contig 11972 bp, 12 predicted proteins | sample LinPmetageLP40_FD_184043 | JGI IMG/M metagenome (GOLD analysis project Ga0209634, IMG submission 184043) | Marine viral communities from the Pacific Ocean - LP-40 (SPAdes) (version 2) | ecosystem: Environmental > Aquatic > Marine > Oceanic | place: Pacific Ocean | collected 2010-08-26 | reverse complement strand
TTGAAATGTACTCACTTAAGATTGAAGTTAATTCTGCTTCAGCGTCAATTGAATGATAAGCATTAAGATCTTGAGCGAACTCAGGCGTCCATTGTGCTTTCAATTTACGTGTTTTAGCAGCAACTGTGTCAGATCTTAGCTGAACATTGATTTCAGGAATTTCTTGTCCTGATACACCAGCAGCTGGGATTGAATCTTCAAAGTCACCTCTGTCATCCAAGTTATCTGGTCCTTTTACATAAGATACAACTATACTGTTAGTTCCAGCTGTAATTGTTTCTGCAGCTGTCATACTTACAACAAATTGTACTTCTGTACCTGATCCATTATCTTCTAATCTAGTAAATTGTGGTTTAACTGAATTTGCAGTTATACCAAATCCACCTGAAGTAATTTGGAATGTTTTAACCGCTTCTGGGTCAAAGTCTGTAAGGGAAGCTGTAGGAACTGAAACTATTCTTAAAGTTGCTGCGTTTGCTGTTTCCGTTCCAAAAGTACCTGCATTTGAAGCTGAAAACTCAGTATCTCCTTGTAAAATTCCTAAGAATGTAGCTGAAGATGTAGTAAGTTGACCTGCTCCTGAAATAGCATTATTTGTAAATGCACCTACATCTGCAACTGTTACTGAACTCTGAGTAATAGAGTAAGCATACTCACCAGCACCATAAAGACCTTTATTAAATGCACCATCAGTTCTCTTAAGATCTGTAGTAGCACCATATAAAGATTCATTAGCTGCTTTAAAGTTTTGAGCTGTTCCATATTGGAAGTCAAGGTAGAAAATTAATCCTGCTGGTAAGTTCATTGGTTGAACCGATACTAAATCTTTAGCTACGATTTCACCAAATACTCTTCTTACTAATGGAAGAGCTACACCCGCCCATGCTTCAGAATTACCTGTACTAATTGAAGTACCGGTACCTGTAGAACTTGCTTCGTTTACAAGCTGTTTAGCTTGATTTTCTAATAACATTGCCATGTTATTCTTTTCTGTTGAAGATTCAATTCCTTCTAAAAGTCCTGATTTATCCCATTTACCAGCTAATTTAGCTGATTGCTCGGAAAGAACTTGATAAGGGCTTGCACCTTCTAATAAATTATTTACGTTCATTTCGTTTTTAATTTTTTTATTATTGATTTATTTTAATGTTTGCTAGTTTTTGCATTCTAGTCATCATGTCATTTGATTCGTTAAGAATTGGTTTCTTTGGAGCTGTAGATATTCCTGCAGCTTTTGAAGCCATTCCCAAACCTTCTTTGATTGATCGTTTTGGATTTGTTTTCTTTCCTTTTGAAATAGTAAACGTGTCCTTAATTGTTTCGTAAATTAACTTAGCTTCTTTAATGTTTGACGCATTGTCTAAAGTTTCAACTACACGTAGTTTTTGTGCTTCATTCAAATTGTTTGCTTTAAAGATTCTATTAACATAAAGTAATTTAGAGTTTAACAAATTAACTTCGTTAAGTTCAGTAGTAACTGTTTCTAAAGCGCTTCTAGTTTCTTCAAGCTCTTTATCTTTAGCTGTTTCTTCCATTCTCTTAGTATCACCTGCTGTTTTACCTAAAGATTGCATCATTGCTAATGCTTTAGCTACTTTTGGATATTTAGCTTGAAATGCTGGATCTTCAGCTGCTACTTCTAAAGCACTTAAACCACCTGCTGCTGCAACAATACCTGCAATACCTGCTGCTACACCAACAACTTCGTTAGTTTCTTCAGCTGCTTCGTCCATTTTGGCGTCAACATCATCTGATATATCAGATTTCATTTTACCCATCATTTCGTTAACTTCATCTTCTTCGTTTTCGTCTAAATTGTTAATTTCCTCAAGAAGAGCATCTAAGTCAAAATTTTCATTTCCTTCATGAACATAATCAGCTGCGTAACCTGCACGGTTAGCTGTTTCTGCACTGTAGTTAACTTCCATTTCTTCTAAATTTTCTTCTTTGTCATCTTTAGCTTCATCAACAGTGTCTTCATCGTCTTTTTTACCTTCTTCAACTTTGTCGTCATCGTCTTTTTTAGCCTCATCGACTGTTTTGTCTTTAGGGTCATCACCTTCTTCTAATTCTAATTCATTAAGAATTTCTTCCAAATCAATTTCCTCATCTAAATCAGCTGTTTGGTCTTCCATGTAAGTTTCTTCCATATTTTCTTCGTCTTCATCCATGTAAGTTTCCTCAATTCCTTCTACATTTTCTTCTAAATCTTCTTCGTTTAATTCTTCAGATAATTTAGCAGATAACATAGATTGTAATCTAGGTGTAAAAGCTTCTTCTAATGCGGCTTTTGCATTTGCAAGAGCAACTTCACGAACTGCTTTAGCGTCAGCGATAGCCTCTTTTAAAATGTTGTTTGCCATTTTATTTTGGTTTTTTCTCTTTCGAGTCTCGTTAATATATTATACGGGAAATAAGGTTATTAAGAACCTTAATAGGGTTATAAATAATCAGGGACGGCTTATTGAGAAGCGCGTATGTTTGAACATACATATAACAAAAAAATAGAAAACAAAAGAGGCGCCGAAGCGCCTCTCTTAATAAAATATGTTAATTAAAACTGTTATTTCTTGTTTGTAAAAAATGATGCTACTAAGATTAAAACTACTAATCCTACGAAACCACCACTACCAAATCCATTTACTAATGAAGTTAGGTTAGCGATTACATCCATTCCAAATACTGTTCCGCCTGTTAAAACGAACCAAAGGATTGATACTGGAATTAAAGCCATAAATAATGTCCCTAATCCACCTAAAAATCCACTTACTGTTGAAAATACTTTTTCCATTTTTTTAATGCCTGTTACCAGGACTTTTTTTAATTAATACTTGTTTAAAATTTGTAAGACAAACCTAAGTTGAAAGTACCATCTCTTTCACCATTTTCATCTTCATTTAAACCCATACTATAGTTAGGTTCAACACAAAGACCTTTCCACACATCGAAAGAATAACCAAGTCCAACTACTAAGTTGTCCATTATTTCTTCTGTTGGTGTTTGTACTGAAACGAACATATTTGAGTTCCAGTTGTAACGGCCCCATAAATCGTAAGAAGTTTCGCCTTCAGCGTCTTCTCCCGCTTTTACTAAACCAACAATACATTTATCGTTTACTAAGTATCCGATACCCATGTTGTCAGTAAAATTTGTTGTACCCCATTCTTCGTTCAAATCGCTGTCAGGAGTGTTTACAGTAGTAACTACCATAAATTGAGCTGATGCTGCAAATGTTGTTAGAATTGCTACAGCTAGTGTCATAATTAAATTTTTCATAATTTTTGTTTTAGTTAATATTTATTTTAATTGTTGAAAACGAGAACAGCTGACTACCGTTCTTGTGCTATTGAAGTACCTTAGTACTTTATGTATTTTTAATCTCTCATTGAGTTTAATTTGTTTTATAACCTTTATTGCTTGACATACATATAACTTAATTTTGGAGAACCCACGTTTTTTCGTAGAAATTTTTAGGAAGTGAACAATTGAATGTTCATAACTAACATTTACACATTCCTGTGTTATCGCATATAATGTCGCGAATTATGTTATTTACATTTGTATATTTGTATTCTGGTATTACTTTACCTTCTTGTAAAGCACGACCTTTTGGAGTCATAAATGCTCCTTGTGTTGATGGTGTTGAAACAAAATCCCAACATAATAATTCGAAATCATCTTGTACCTCAACTGTACCTTCAGCTAAATTTTCTGAAACTGAACCCATACCACGAGATGAAATACCAACTGTGATACCTGAAGCAAATAAAGCTTTTAATATATTCCCTGCAGGTGTAGGTAATACTTCAACATCACCCATTACATCATCTCCATCCCACCAACATCTTTTAATATTATGTGATACATTTTGTAAATTAATTACTGAAGATTCTGGGTGATCTAATTCACCCATTGCACGGTTTTCTTTTACTGGGCCCTCCATATATGCTGTAATTTCTCTAGCTAAAATTTCTTTTGGATAAACTCTACCATTTTGGTTTTTAGCTTCAGCACGTTGTAAAACACCAGTAACTACTAATGATCTATTTTCTTTAATAGAACGTTCTACTAATTGTTTGTCTACTTGAAATGGTCTATATTCTTGTAATAGCATATTATTTCTTTTTTTTCTTTTTAAAAGCGTATGGTGTCATATATCCTTCACCCGAACCTGCATTAAATGAAGCACCTGTACCTGTCATGCTTGCTTCATCAACTTCTTTTTTAGCAGAAAAATGTTTTTCCATTATTTTTTCTACAGTTTCATAATCTGGTCCCTCATTTGTTTTTTTCTTTAATTTATCTAAAAATGTACTTACAGTTTGTTTTAAAAAACCTGGATTATAATCACCTGCATGGTGTTCATCTAAACCATCATAATTTCTTTGTTTAAGAGCAGCCATAATAGCATAAACAGCGTCTTGCATAGTATAATCATATCTATCTGCCATTGCTCTGATAAAACTATCTACCTTTCTAGATACTTCTGGATTTAAACTTTCAGTTAAACGTTGTTTAGCTTGCCAATCGTGTATATTAAATTTTTTACTCATTATAATTTTTTCTTACGTGTGTTCTAAATTTATTATATAGTTCTTTTAATTCTTCAGATATTTTATATAATACCATATCGTCTGGATTATTATCTGATAATTTTTTCATATCCTGAGCTTCTGCTTCTATATCCTTAACCATATTATTAAAAGATGGTTTTTTAACTACTTTTGATGTTATTTTTCCAGTTTCAGGATCTGCTGGGTCATCAACAAAATAATAATCTTTTTCTCTATTTTTTGCCTTATTTCCTTTAGCAGGATCTCTATCTGATTTTAATTCAGTTAGAGTTAATTCATTAATATTATATATGTCTAAAAGGCTAACCATGTATAGTTTTTAACTCATTTACTAATTCATAATAGTTAAGTAAGTTAATAACATTATCATCATTTACAGATGATTTTTTACATAATGGTTTAATCATATCTCTAGTTTCAGTTAATTTTATTACTACTGCTTTATCTTCTATCTTTTTAGAAAATTGTGTAATTGTTTTTTTAACTTCTTTAATTTCTTGATTGAGATAAGATTTAAGAGAAGGACTATTAGTAACGCTGTTAACATATTCTTTTAATAATGTTTTTTGGTTATCTTGTAAACCACTATATCTGTCATTGAATTTTTCAAGTAAGACTTTATAAGTAAGTAATCTTGCATCTTTATCTTGTTTATTAAAATTTTCTAAAACAATATTATTTTTAACCTTTATCTTTTTTTCTGTAATATGTTCTAAAATTGTTGTTTTAGAATTAACAATGGATAAAGGTGTTGCTTTTTTATTTTCTAATAAATTAAAAATAGATGCCATTACTTTATAATCTGTGATTTTAGCTTTAAAAAAATCATTTACATTATATGTGTCTCTAATTTCTTTAATTAAATTATATTTTTCTCTTCTTAACTGGCTTTTATTTAATTTCCCATGTGCTTCTACTAATGTATTAATTAACATTGTAGCTTGTGTATCCTTATTATACTTTTGTGTAGCTAAAGTATGGTAAATTTTATACTCTTTTAATAATTCTGTTTTTTTATTAAAGTGTTTTTTTAAAAAGGACAATGCTTTAGGCTGAGTTCCTGCAATAGTATCAGAAGTCAACTGTCGAGTGAGGAGTTCAAATAAAATTCCAGTATTCTTGTACTTAGAATGTTTTACTTTCATGTTTTATAAATTCGAATTTATCGTATATAAATATAAACCTATTCTTGAGGCTTAATATTTTTTTCACTTAAAAGACCACTTTCGTTTTCTTCTCTTAAAATTTGTTTTTTATTTATTAATTTTTGAAGAGATTTTTTAAGACTTGCAGCTTCAAAAGTAGAAACTTTATTACCATCTGAGGGTTTTTCTAGTTTAGCTGTTGATAATCCTCCTTTACCTAATGGATCTCTACTAAAATTACTTTTATCCGAACCATAATTTTGAGGTTTTTCAGTTGGTCTTCCTGGATCTTTCTCATCATATCCTGTTGGAACTTGGGCGGGTCCTACTGCTTTGTCTCTTTTATTACCATACAATGAAGCTAAATCATGGGGGGTACCATAAGATATACCTGATTCTGCGGGATCATTTCCTTCATTTTCAATTTGTGAAACTCTAAATTTACTTAATGCTTCAATAACTTGTTGATCTACTTCTCCTTCATATTGATCAGGAGATAACCCAAATACATTTTCATAAACCCATTCTTTTGAAAATAAACCTTTTTCAATCATATCACCAGCAACTGCAGTTTTTGCTGTAAATAATTCTACTTTTTCTTGTTCATATATAATTGATGGTGTAGTTAATTCTAAAGAAAAATCAACTAATTGTTCATCTGTAAAGCCTTGTGAATATAAGTGTACTAGTGCTATTTTAGTTAATTCTGATTCAATAATTCTTTGAACACGTTCAACTGTTCTAGCAAATCTAACATCCATACCTGCTAATGTTGATTTTCCTTCTACTCCTTCCTCGTAACCTAAAAATGGTTTAGGAATTTTTAAGGCAGCCATCATTTTATGTTTTAAATATTCAACATCCGTTATACCATCATAATCTAAACCTTTTGTAGTTTCAATTCTTGTTGAATTATCATTACCTCTTACTGGAATATAAAAATCCTCAGTAATATTTTGCATATTATATTTTAAATTATAATCACCCGTTGCTTGGTCAATATAAGGTGTTTTTTTCATTTTATTAACTGTTTCGGCCATAAATTGTTCTACTTGCTCTGGGGGAATAGCTCCTACATTAATATAGAATGTTCTTTTTTCAGGTGCTCTCATAATTCTATGAATTAACATAGCATCTTCCATTAACATTAATTGTTTAAATACTTTACGAGCAGGTTCAAGATATGATCTACCATAAGGAAGATAATTAGAATCTGTAAGTAATCTAAAATGAGCAACTTCATAATTTTCTAATTGAAATTGATCTCTTCTAATTGTATTAGTTGCACCTGAAGCCAAACCATTAGGATCCATTGTAAAACGAGTGTATGCCGGATTATCAGGATCTGTTCCTTCTTCTCTTACTACTTCATATACTGATAAAGGTATAACATTATATACACCAAATTTTTCAGAAACTTCCATTTTTAAATAAAAGTCTCCATATTTACACATGTTTCTAACCCATGTAGATAAATTAAATTCTACATTTAAAACATCATAAAATAAATTTTGTAATACTTTTCTAATATTTTCATCAGCTGATTGAATATTTAAAACATTTCCAAATTCATTTCTAGTAGTACATTCATCTGAAATTATATCAAGTGCTGCTGCTATAATAGGATCATGATCCATTGCTTCATAATCACTATAAAGTTGAAGTCTCATTGACTGATAATTCAGTGTAGGATTATATTGTAGTGATGATCCTTGAGGTTTATGTAAACGTGTAAATCTGTCGTATAATGAATTTGTAGCTAGATTTCCATATTTTTGGATCCTACCTGTGTCCATTACTTTTAATTGTTTTCCCCCAACGTTTCTTATTATTACGTCGCTTGAAAATAATCGTTGTAATCTTGAAAATAAACTAGTATCTGCCATTCTTTTTGTTTGTTATAAATATATTAAAGGAGCCAAGTCAAATCTTGGTGTCCATGTTTTCCCATATCTTGAGACCAACCTGTCTCTTTTTTATTTGCTCCCCCTGTGTAAACACCAGAGGAACTTTTTGACCAATTACTTAATGCTGCTCTTGTTATGTCAACTCCTTGTTGTGCAAATTTAAGTGCAGTATCTCTTACATAACATGCTGTTGCTAAAGACATTACTAAATCATCATTATATCCCATTTGGGCTTCTGCTCTTCCATTCTTCCAAATAAAAGTACGCATTTCTTCTAATGTTCTTTTTCCTTGAATTAATATTGATTTTTCTCTTAAATAAGCGTCTAATTTTCCTATTGTTAATGGTCTTGTTTTCATACTCATTGTAAAACCAGGAACCATTTTTGTTGTATCTGTTATATCATATCCTTTAGCTAAAAATGAATCTGCATTTGTTGATGCATCCCCCTTAGGTGAATAATATAAGTTAGTATAACCTTTATCAATTATTACCTGAATTGTATTCCATCCTATATTAGCATTTTCAACTACAAGTAATGCATTATTATATTCAGTTGCTATTGCAACTAACATATGACCAAATTCTTTAGTACCAATTTGTGCTTTAAATTCACCAATTTGTTTTGATTCTTCAATATCTATAACATGAAAGGCAGAATAATCTTTACTGTCACCTCTAGCAACATCTGCTGTTATTATATACTTTCTTGTATAATCTGGATATTCCCAAATGTGTAAATTACCTTCTATACCTCTTTTTTCTATAGGATTACATATATTAGAAGCTTCAATAAATTTTAGTATTTCTGCTTCAAATACAGTATTACCAGAAGTAGAAAAATCACAATCACATTCTTGTGCTGCCATTCTTAAACCTAATTCATCATCTTGTTTATCTCTCCATTCTTGATTTCTTTCTGGGTGTACTGTCCATGGTAATTTAATAGGTACAAATCCATTAGATCCTTCTTCTGCCTTATTCCACATTCTATGGAAAAAGTTACCTGTACCATTTGGTGTAGATAAAACTATTGCTTTACCCCCCGTTGATAATGTTTGTTGTGATGAACCCCAAATTTCTTCAATTCGATTTTCTTCAATAAAAGCTGCCTCATCTACAATTAGTAAAGAAATTGCTTCTGATCTACCAGCATCACTTGCTGCAGATACTGCCTTTACTTGAGAACCATTTTTAAGTCGTAGTGCTAATTTATTATTTTCTACAAACCCAATTTGTAACCAAGAAGGTAAATTATCATACATAAATTTAACCTTTGTTACTAGATTTTTAGCTGTGTCTTGTTTAGTTGCAACAACTAATATTGCTTTATCTTTTTGAAATACCATCATCCATAATGAAATTCCTGCGGATAAAGTCGAAATACCTAACTGACGAGATTTAAGAATAATACTTCTATCATTCTTTTGTAACAAGTTTAATGTACCTTCTTGAAATGGAAATAAATTAAATTGTACACGGCCTCTTGTTGGGTGTTGAATCCAACAGTATTTTCTCATAAAGTAAACAGGATCTTTAGCACATTTAATGTACTCCTGTTTTATAATTTGTTTAATGTTTGGTTGGGCCATAATATATGTTATACATATTGAGCTACTATTTTTTTAACTTGTTCTACACGTTCTTCTACAGTACCTTTAATAGTAACAGTATTACTTCTATACATTTGTATAATTGTTTTTATTTTATCATCAATTGCTGTTCTATATTCTGCGTTTGTTTCTCTAATTCCATTATCTTCTATTTCAACTCCTTCAGGAGAAACATAAAATAAAATATCATAATCCTCTATTAAATAATATAAAGTAGCATTTAAATAAAATTTTTCATGATCCTCCATTGATTCAGACAAGTCACAAAATGCCATAACATCAATAATTGTTCTGTCAGTTATAATTTTTTCTTGCATTAATTCAGCTGCTCTTTCAGAAGCAAAAACTAATTGTCCTTTTAATGTACTGTCTGTATTTAAAGGTATGCCTAAATTCATTAAATGTTTAGAACGTTCTGTTCTAAAATGGTAATCTTTAAATTCAGGTAATTCAGCTAAAGCATTAACTAAAGTTGTTTTACCTACACTCATTGTACCACAAAAACCTATTTTCATATTTTATTTTTTATTTTTAAGTATATCTGGATTTTGCTTAATTGTTTGAATAGTAATTAAGTCTTTTAATTTTGTTGTTGACCACCCATGTGATCTACTTGTATATATAACCTTAGGAGGTAAATCATCTCCTGTAAATGAGTCTGCTTTACCATCATTACCATCCCATATATAATCTTCTCCTAAAATCCTAATATCAGGTTTAAAGAATTTTATTAAATGTATTAAATCTTCTTCTGTTTGATAGGTGTAAACTTCATCTATATATTGTATTGCCATTAATGCTCTATATCTATCATGTAAAGGGATAACCGGTTTATATTTTGAGTGTCTATGTAATGAGGGATCATCTTGAAGAAATACAATAAATTTATCACAATGTTTTTTTGCTTCTTCAAAAGTAATTATATAACCAGGATGTAATAAATCAAAATTACCCGCTGTAAATCCTGTTATTGTTTTTTCTATCATATTAATTTCTATGATTTTGTCCTTTAGCAGCTGGTTTTTTATACCAAGGTAAACCTTCTTTACCCTTCATTATTTCATTCCATATTTCATAATCATACTCAATACCATTTAAATAGTATTCTTTTCTTTTTTGTTCTTTATTAACTAAAGCTGGACCTTCTTCATTATGAAATACTGTTCTGTCCCCCATTTGTAAAGCACGAGCTATAGTTTTAGTACCATCTTCTTCAATTTTAGATACTTTTCTAACTTTAGCTTTAGGATTAATCCATTTTTTAATATTTTGTAGTTCTTCAGCTAAAATAGCTGCTTTTTGTTCTTTTGTTAAATTAACCATATTATTTATTTAATTTATTAGTGTTCTCTTTTGGCATTGTTAATCCACCTATAAGATTTTCATGCATATCACCCATTTCATGTGGTTCTTTATTATTAGCAGGATCATTTAAAAATTCATCTAATTCTTTATCTAAAATTAGAATTTGTTCTGCTACTAATGTTCCCTGTGCTCCTGATACTGTTATACCTCTTGCTGATAATGCATCACCTACAAAATGAACATTGGGAAACCTAGTTAAACTTAAATCATTGTAATTAACTAAAGGTTCAGGTGATAAATATTTTACTTCAGGCATGTAAATTCCCCAATCTTTACCTAATGTTGGAAATACTTTTTCTAAATCCATAATAAAATCTTCAATATGTATTGCATAATCTCCAATTGCATCATATAAAACATCTATACTGTCTACAACATGACATTCTACATAATCTCCTTCTGATGTTTTAGATGGAACTCTGTTTGAAGGTGAGTAAAACATTCCTACACCTTCATGTTGTAATTTGTCTACTGCTGCTCTTGACCAATCAAACGGCTTATCAATATCTCTAATTTCCATTAATATACCAAAATTAGTCATGTCATTTCTAAATGCTTCATCTTTCTTAGCATGTCCATTGTAACTAACATCACCATAAGTGTGTTCAGCTGCAACGTAAGCTGCATTGTTGTTTGTACAAAATGATCTTAATGATACGCCTTTTTCTTCAAACTTTTGATATAATTTAAAATCATAACTAATATCAATTAACTTTTGGAAATGTTCTTGTGGTGCTTCAAAACGTACACCAATTTGTACTGATTTGGGTTCTGTAGGTAATTCATATTCTTCAGCTAATTTTTTTCCAAAGTCAATTCCTGATTTTCCTACGCCAAATATAAGTGTATCATAATCTTCCCAACCACCATCATACATTACTATATTTTTATCAAAATCAATTGATGTTACTTTAGTTTCCCATATAAATTCTACACCTTTTTCTACTAAATAATCATGCCAATTCTTGCCAATTTCATGTAGATAATCGGTTCCAACATGCCATACGGGGAATAATCTTAAACCAAAATGTGGTTTGATAAAATCGGGTTCTTCTTGGGGATCTGAACATTGTACCTCAGATGGGTTTGGGTGGAAACGTTTAAAATTATCAATTACTTGATCAAATAATTCCATTGCTTTTTCTTCACCACAATATTTACTCAATTGACCCCCAATTGATGTGTGATAAGTTAATTTACCATCAGACCATCCACCAGCTCCTAAAAAACCTCTCATTACATCTGCTGCGGGTCTTCTATATGGGTCTAAACCCATGTCAATAATGGTAATTTGTCCATCAAATCCATTATCTACTAATTTTGTAGCGGCATTTACACCTGCAACACCTGCTCCCACAATTACTACTT
>Ga0209634_1002838_pt1 | contig 11975 bp, 14 predicted proteins | sample LinPmetageLP40_FD_184043 | JGI IMG/M metagenome (GOLD analysis project Ga0209634, IMG submission 184043) | Marine viral communities from the Pacific Ocean - LP-40 (SPAdes) (version 2) | ecosystem: Environmental > Aquatic > Marine > Oceanic | place: Pacific Ocean | collected 2010-08-26 | reverse complement strand
AAATCAAACGCAGACAAAAGTTTAGACCTTTTGCCCCGGTTATACTTGAAGAGCATGTACATGATTATTTTGTTATGCCTCTTTATCAGCCTACAAGTCGTTACATGCAAGTGGTTGCACGTTGCACTAGAGCTGATGAGTTTCCTGCTATTGTACATGTTGACGGAACATCAAGGGTGCAAACAGTTCCAGATAACGACTCAGGTATTCGAAAGTTACTCAATGCATGGTACAGAAAAACAGGTTGTCCTATGCTATTAAATACTAGTTTGAACATACGAGGTGAGCCAATGGTAGATGACAGATCTGACGCAAATCGATTTGAAAAAGAATATGGAGTAACAGTATGCAGTTAAGTTCAATAGAAACAAGATACAGTAAAAACTTTAGCTACATTAAAGGTACCAAAGAAGCAACGAATTTAGAAAACTATGGTGAATACAAGCAGAAAGAAATAAATTTAATAGCAAACTTACTTCAGTCAAACACTGGCGAAACTATTATATACGATGTAGGTGCTGGTACAGGGGTACACACAATGGCGTTTAGCAAACATGGTGCAGTGGTGGCATTTGAACATGACGAAGAAAAACTCAGATGCCTAAAAATGAATACTGCAGGTAAACTTGCACCCAATGTTATGGTTATTCCTAAGAGTTTAGAAACTACAAATACAATGGATAAAGATATTCCAAACCTTGATGGGCAACTTATGAGACTTCCTGAGCCAACACTGGTACGTGTTAGCGGAGATACTATTAAGATATTACGCGGAATGACTGCAACAATGATGTTAATAAAGCCTGTAATTTATATAGATATAGCAAATGCAGTAGACATTAGTTATCAGTATTCAATGTTAGTAGATCGTGGGTATAAAATGTATTGGTACAGTTGTCCTGATTATAACGTAAATAACTTTAAGCAAAACACATTTGATACAACATTAGATTCATTTCATATGAATATACTTGCAATACACGAAGATGTTGAAATCAATGACGGTGGAATTGATTTACCAAGGGTGGATGGCCCCAACGATAACTGGAAAACCTTAAATGTCTGACCTTGAAAACACATTACGACAAGCAGTAATACAGTCATTACAAAACGTTTACGATCCTGAGATGCCTAGTATAAGTGTTTACGATCTAGGTCTAATATACAAACTTGAAGTTACAGGTGACAAGTGTTTTGTAGAACACACACTAACAAGTATGGCTTGTCCTTTTGCAGATCAAATATGTGCTGACATTGAAAGTGCAATGATAAACACGCCAGGCATTCGTGCAATAGACAGACAGTTGGTATTCGAACCAATGTTTACAATGGAAATGGTACCTGAAGAAACCAAATTAATTATGGGTTGGTACTAGAGATAAGTTTCTAATCCGCCTTTGCGTCTTATATCTTGTGTACAACAACTAACACCGCCATCCCAAAAGTAACTGTGTCTTAATTCTGAAATGATAGGATTGATTCTATGTTTCTCACAATAGTCAAACACCTGTTTATTGTACGCACTAAACACAACATTCTCTTCGTCAAGAACTAAACAATTAACATCAAATACTGTGTCACTTACATATCCAACCCATTCTTTAAGATAGGTATCAACAAATTTAGTAAATTCTTCTGTAGGTGTTTGTCCTTGCACATACCAAGCACCATTGAAGTTTTCTTCTTTGAATTTGCCCACTGCCATTGCATGCCATATTGTGCTACATTCAAGTTTACTGACGTCCCAACCTGGAAAGTCTGCGTCTAAATCTAACTGGTCGTCCCATTTACTTGATAGCAATACACCTGGCTTTAGTATAGCAAAAACTGCATCGCCATGTCCGTCTGTTATTGCTTCGTGTATCTTATAACGACTGTCTAAACAGTTGTCAACTATCCAACGTGTTTGCTGTGGTTGTAAATAATCACTGTTATCAAAGAATACATCAGTACCCACACGCACTATGCAACTGGCACTTGCACCATTTAGTATACAGTTATGATCAAAGTGTTTACCGTGAGGATTAATAACCTGATCACCATAGCCTTTACATATATCATCTAATTCATTTACAGGTAGTACTCTTAATAGTTTATCGCCTAAACTTATTTGCCAATCTCTAGGAGTAAGAGGTGGTAACGGACATCCGCCTTCTGTTTGCCATTGAATAAAGGTATTTTTATCTGGCAAGTCAGGACGTTTAACCTCAGCACCAAATGTCTCGCAGGTTTTTTGTAAGTTATCTAAATCTTCGTTTGTTTCAGCAAGTATCTGTTGCAATTGGTTTCTAACTTGCACATCGTCTATAAAGTCAAAGTAGTCTGGCGTATATGCTCTTCCAACAATAACTTCTTCTAATGGTTGCCAACTTGTGTAACTGCTTACCTTGCCCAACTTACTGCCTTTTCTAATGTTTCTTTTTTGGAATTTAAAAATAACTGTTGATTATGTATTAAATCTTCTCGACAATCTGTGTAGAGTTTGTGTATCTTTTTACATTTTGCAATGCGTTCCATTTCTATACACACTGCGTCCCAACGTTTGGTATTGTCTTCTATCAAGTCATAACTTTGATCTATAACATTGTCAAATGTCCGATAACCCATATCACGAAGTTGTTGTATACTGCCGTGTGCCCCTACTATAATAAAAGGTTGACAATGTTTAATTGGTTTGAACGTTTTTTCAGTTAGGAATACACCACCAGATTGGTCTGCGTCTAGGTGTGTTTCTAGTATAAAGTTAACATATGCATCATCATGGTGTGCGTCTACTGTATGATGATACAAGTTGTGTTGATCGCTTGTTAATAGATCTGCATGGAATGGGCACAACTTTAAAAAGAATTCAGTGTGATGCTTTAAACTTCCAAAGCTGTCTATCTCAACAGGATTATCTGCAGGTGTATCGCCCACATCCAACTTAGTGTTGTAACTGAAATAGCCACGTTTATGTAGTCCTTTGGTCCACAGTCTAGCCATTGTGTTGGCCCGCCAATTTTTGTGAGTACGCACAAGTGCCGTAAAGTTTCGACTACGTGGTAGTTCATGATATTCTATAGCTAAAGACTCATTACGGAGACGGTACAATAATTCATCGTCACACATATAACTAAAGCCTGTAAGATCGTGACTTTTAGTGTTTGCGGTAGTAAAATGTATATTTTCACTTGGAATACCAGCTCTAGCGGCCTGTGCAAGTATGGTTTTTTGTATTCGAAACGGGTTATCTCCTTCTGAATAAAGAAACCAGATTTTTATATGGTTTTCTACAACAAGTTTTAACACTGATTCTGGTATTATATTAAACCAATCTATGTCAAAGTCAAAGAAACTTATACTAATAGGGTATATACTTCCTATTGGAGCATCTTGAGTTGGTAATACTTGGTACTCAATTAATTCTTGGTCTAGGTATTCATAAAAGTGTACAGGCTCACTGAAAGGTGAGTTAACGCTGAATTGTTTCCATTCAGCCGTAAAGGGTTCTGCTTCCCATGTAGCACAGTTTGGATAAGGCTTAGAGCCTACAAATTTATCAGCACAAAATATTACCATTTTGCTACCATACCTTCTAGTTCGTTCCACAGTATCTTTTCAAACTGTTCTCCGTAGAACCATTGATAGTTGTGTTCTACAGTATTACTTACTGCTGATTGTAGAGAGGCCTTTTCTTTTTGGCTCATGGTGTTAATGTCTTGTAGCAGTTTGCCTATCTCATATGTGCGAGTTGAATCATTTGCTTCATCATAACTTTCATCCCAAAATTCATTAAACGTTTTAAAACCATAACGTCGTAGGTATTCTAAACTGCCTTTGCAACTCTGTATAATAAATGGTTGTTGCATTACAATTGGTTTAAATGTTTTTTCAGTGAGATGATTCTTTTTTCCGTTATACACAGTTTCTGTAACCACATGTATTAGACTGTTATTTGCTTGATCCCATAAATCAATTTGATGTGATTTTGCCGCATAGCCTGATCCATTATCAATCATTAATGGTAGTTTCACATTTGGGCATTCCAAGTCGTATTTAATACACAACAACTTTAAACTTGAACCTTCATATGGACAGACATCTGGAAACGATATTAAATTCTTATCAAGCAAATTGCGTCCTACAAATTGCTGTAACATCTCTATACGATGTTTGCGTTCTCCTCCAATAATGTTATTTGGACAAAGAAACGTATTATAAGGCTTGCGTTCTGAGAATTTTTGTGCTATACTAGTTCTGTTATAACCTCTGTACCAATCAAGAGCTGCCCAAGCATGAAAGAAATAGTAGTCCATTTCAAGTCCATAAGTATCGTACGCCCATTTAACACAATCACTATTGTATTCGCTCGTAACAAGTCTTGTGCCATTGGTGTCAGTAATTTTTTTATAGATAGGACTAAATTGATCAATGAATGTTGTAAATCTATTACGATGAAGTGGTTCTTGATCCCAAAATATAACTCTCGTACAGTCGCCAGGATATCCAGGTTTGTCCTGCCACCAAGTACAAGGAGGTTTGTTGACTATGTTTTTAAATTCTATTGTGCCAAATGGTTCAAACCAATGCAAAGCAAGTTTATAGTTGCTGTTGTACTCGTTACCTTGATTGGTGGGTTTGGCACGAGGCAAGAAAACACCATCGTAAATTTCGTCGATTCTAATCATGTTTGATATGTGTTACTCATACGATAAAGATTCACTTGCACTATGCAAGACTAGGTACTTATGGGTACTGGACAAGCACTGTGATTATTCTCACTTTGACTTCTCTTGGGAGCCAGCACCCTGGGAAGCAGATCAAATACATATATGGCCTAGTCAGCATCAAGAACATTCAGGCACAATGTTAGTCCCTAAACAGGGTGCAACAGATAAAAACTATGATCACCTGACAGTGAAACGCAACAGTAGTGTGCCAAGACTACATATTAAACACAATCCAGACAGTCCTGACCAAGGAGATATTAACACACGTTACATAAGCGACTACTTAGGAACAATGCGTAGAGTACTTGCTAAACAATCGTGGGAGCACTGTTGGGTAACCACAGACATTTGTAATTACTCGTACTTTGATTTTACTTGGCATCCAAGTGAATATCAACACGATATGTTGCATGTGTTTAGTTCTCGCAAACAAAAATTTGGCGATACATTTTATGTGCATGTTCCAAGTTTCTTACGTAAAACAAAAAATTTAAAAATACTAGAATGGTTTGAAACACTGCATTTTATAGATGCACAAGTTCCTCGTTATGGCATAGACTATGTGCCTTATGATACTGACAGTGTAGTGGATGCAGTTTGGAAACATGAATTTAGAAATCCACTAGCAGTGTTCAGCAGATTTGAACACGTCGTACCTCCCACAATAAGTTTGTGGCAACAACAAACAAAAACAGTTGTTCCATTGACAAAAGGTTCTACCAGTGTGTTAATTCCTAGAGAAGTAAAGAATCACTTAGTGACGCAGGTATATGATTATCCTTATATAGATAAATCTTTAAACGAACCCAGTGAACCATTGGACATTGTTTTTATCACCAATGGCGAATCAAATGCTGAACAAAACTGGAGTTATCTAAACGCATGGCATACTGGAAACAACAGAATTGTGCGTGTGGACGGAGTTAAAGGTAGAGCAGAAGCATACCGTGCTGCATTAGAAGCAAGCAACACTGACTGGGCGTTCTGTGTATTTGCTAAACTGGAAGTAGACATACACTTTGATTGGACATGGCAACCTGATAGACTACAAGCACCCAAGCATTATATATTTCATGCACACAACCCTGTAAACGGATTGGAGTATGGACATATGGCAATGATTGCTTATAACAAGAAATTGGTAATGGTTAATCAAGCACAGGGTTTAGACTTTACGTTGGACCAATCTCATGAAGTGGTTCCACTACTAAGTGGAATAGCTCGTTATGCTGATGATCCGTGGATTGCATGGCGCAGTGCGTTCCGTGAATGTTTAAAACTCAAGCACAGTTTGCCTAACATAGACAATAACTACCGTCTTAGCCAATGGTTAAGCACGGATAAAGCGTCTGGTGTAGCGGGTTGGAGTGCTATTGGTGCAAAAGATGCTGTAGATTACTATGAATCAGTGCAAGGTGACTTTAATAAACTGCGTTTAACTTATGAATGGGAATGGTTAGCAGACCATTTGTTTAAGACACACAACCTAACACCTGATCAATTGTGTACTCAACTTCAAGGTCAGTAAGTTCTGGGTATATGGGCAAACTCAATGTGCGTCTTGAAAGACTTGTGCTGGCACTGAGCATTGGCTTTATACCTGCACACTCATACAATTCACTAATACCATGTTCGTAATGTATCTTTGTTTCTATGTTTGCTTCTGTTAAACAGTTTCGCACACGGTCTCTATCATCAACTTCAATAACAAATTTATGAAAGCAATGTTCTGTACTGTTGCTTGAGTCAATTAAACTTCTAACAGGAGATTCTCTTAGACGCTCCATCCAATACAATCCAATTTCTCTACGACGTTCTTGCCATTCATCAATGTATTTGGTTTTGATCAACATTGTGGCACAGTCGACTTCACTCATGCGACTGTTTGATCCTCCAATACCAAAAGGCTTTCCTGTTTTTCCATGTGCTTTAAAATTTTGTGCATATTCATGTATGGATTCTTCATTGGTTACAATTGCACCACCATTACCGTAATTGCCCAAGTTCTTCATTGGATCAAAACTAATAGCACTAGGTCCAATTCTATTACAATCCCAACTTAGCCAATGTTGTGCAGCATCTTCAACAATTATCCAATTGTGTTTCGCAACCAAGTCCATAAATTTTTGTGTTTGAAAGTCTTTCAAACTGTTGCCATGCAATCCAACAAGACATACAACCAGTGTATCATAATGATATTTCTCTACACTTTGTATATCCAGCATGCCAAATTGATCTGTATCAGCAACAACAATATCCCAGCCTGATCTCAACCATGCATTAGCAGTTGCACGAAATGTTAAATTTGGAATGATAACTTTAGGACGATCTAGGTTAAAGATACGATAATAATAACCAGCAATAGCTTCTAGTGCATTAGTACCTGAATGAACAGTTGTTGCATATTTGGAATTATTCTTTTTTGCTAACCATGATTCAAACTCTTGTGTATAGTTACCATCCATGAGACGACCACTACGCAACACAATGTCAACTGCATCTAATACTTGATCGCGAAGGTTGTTATATTGTTTTTGAATTCCAGTAAACGGAATCTTTAAGCCACTCATGGTATATTTTAAATCCTTCTTCTATGTCTACTTTAGGATCGAATTTAAAATCCTCTTGTGCCTTACTTGTATTTAATGTTCCGCGACTCGGGAAGTCTTTATCTTTATCACGTATGTTTACAGTGCCTTTACCTGCTGTTTTTATTGCAATATTGGCTGCTTCTGCTATGGTACATCGATGACTTCTGCTTATGTTGTATGTTCCTATTTTATCACTAAGACTGGCAAGTACTATGCCAGTTGCACAATCATTTACAAATGTAAAGTCTAATGTTTCATCAGCACCATTTACATTTAATGTTTCATCACGCATTGCACTGATTAAAAACTTTGAAACAACTCTATCACTGATATCCAATGGTCCATACACAGCAGTTGGACGAACAATAACATAGTCTAGTCCAGTTGTTCTATTGTATTCTTTAACAAGTTCTTCGCCTGCTATCTTCCATATACTATAAGCACCAGACGGATTTAATTGGTCGTCTTCGTGTGCATTATCAAAGTCACCGTATACCATACTTGAACTTGCATACAATACTTTCTTAACTTTATGTCTAGCACAACAATCTAACACGTTGACTAGGCCTTGACACATGGTGTGTGCTGCTTCAACTGGATTTGCTTGCACTGTGGCTTGTCTTGGAAACGATGCAAGATGAATAACAACGTCAGGTTTGAATGATTCAAAGATTTGATCTAAGGCAGCATCAGCAATGTCTATTTTGTATATTTGTGTGTTTTTATTAATTTTAGTAAGACGTTGATTATATAGATATTCCAACTCTTCTTTGTCTGTCACACTATATGTTGTTAGTACATCTACAATTTGTATATTGTGTTTCTTTGCTTGTAGTTGCGCCACAACGTTGTGTCCAATAAAACCAAGTCCGCCTGTGACAAGTATTCTTTTTTCAAGTGCTTTGGTTGCTGCTTTTGATCTTTTTCTGTTCCTGGTCATTTTTACTCTGCTGTGTAACTGGTTATGTTAGGAAATATTTTTGCCATGATTCATGGTACTCCTTATTTTTTCTTCTATTAATTTGTGTTTGTTTGCGTATATATTTTCGATCAATTCAAAATTTGATCTAAATCTTGATTTGTTTTTATTCCACAGATCAATTGTTTTTTCTCTACCCTCTAAGAGAGCTCGATTATCGACAATTGCTTGTGTCATTCTTAGATATGGATCATTGATAGTATCGTACGAATGATCGATAATGTCATCAAACAAATCAAATCCGTATTTTCGTAGCAGATCAACTGACCCATGCATTGCTATTATTATTGGAAAATTTGAACCGTATACAGTGTTTAAATATTTCTCAGTGAGAATGCCAGTTCGACTTATTAAAACTGTTTCAAGCACAATGTCAATAGCACTGTGCTTGTAGTAGTATTGCGATAACACTTTATTATAGTTTATAACAGAATTGCCAATTAGGTCTGATATACTGGAGTTATTATCAATGTTAGACGGATTCATTCTTCTAGCAGTTCCTAGATCACGAAACTCTGAACAAGTATACCCAGTCTGGTTTTTTATTTTATCAAACCCTTTTCTTAACGCAGGTGTGAACTTTGCTGTAATGCTATTTAGATAAGTGTATTTGTTATATTTTAAAAATAATTTAAATGAGTCATATGAATCGTGACTGTTAATAAGGTCCGGATCAAACTTTAAATAGCCCTGGTTGATCTCCAATCCTAATAATAGCATAAAACAAACGGCTCGATTCATTCTTGGATTGTTGCCCAAACACAACCAATGCCACTCTTTGGTAAATTCTTTATGGTCTACAAATGTTGCTCCATTATAATCAGTATTTGGGTGCAATAAAAAATCGTCGCTCCAGTATATTACAGTCACATTAGATGTATCTACAAAATACTCTTGCAAAAACGGAGCAACACTGAGCACATAAAATTGTTTATTGCTATGTTTATCGGCTAGATCTGTTACTTGTTGCACTATTGAAATTGGTCTAATAGAACTGTCAGATAGCAAAAATTCATCATCGCCCCAATGATCATATGATAATAAAAGAATGTTTGATGGCGCAGTTCTGAGATCATCTGAGAAGTCTGTTAAAATACAAACATCATCACCAAAGTAACTTTGAAAAGTTTTTAATACTGTTGGAAAAAGTTTACTGCTTGCCGGGCTAAAAGGTAGTTTAGGTGTAGACTTGTAGTGAAACTTCTCTAATAACTCAGACCTGGGCATGTAATTCTACTCTGCTGTGTAATTGGTTATGTTAGGAAATATTTTTGCTATTGCTTCTGCACACGCATGAGCAATCTGCATATGTTCTAGTTGTGTACCATTGGCACCGCGTAGATCAATATAGTGTATCCAACTACGTATTGTCCCATTCATATATAGTCTTGTCTTTGTTAGTCCTTCAGGTAGTACCTTACGTGCTTGTTCTTTAGCAATGCCTTTTTTTATTGCCCAGTCGTATTCTTTTTTAGCCATTACTGCTATCCGTCTTTGAGCCCAATCCCATTCCTGTTGTAGTTTCTCATCATCTACCGCAATTGAGTTTTGTCTATTTTTTGTATCTTGTAAACGTGCTTCACTATACTCAAACATATCTCCCATCTCTTTAGGATTGGCATAACGTTGGCTAAACTCTTGGAAACTAAAACTTCTATGACGCACAATTTGGTGTGCAATGTCACGTGTTGTTTCTATTTCTAAACATGCACTTGCCATTTCAAACGGTGACCAGTGCTTGTGTTTAACCAAATAGTTTAAAAGTTTTTCGCTGGTTGCACTGTTAATCTGTGCAGATGGGTTCGAGACTTTAGCACAGAATGCAATTAAGTCTTGTATATCTAATAGTGCTCCGTCTTCGTAAGTTTCATACTCTGACGCTTTACTATATGAAATAAGTTTTACATTCATAGTTTTCCTAAATACCCTTTTGTTAATGGTTTAATTTTTTTTGCAACTGCAAGAACATCAATTATAAAGTCTACTTTATCTATGTTCTTACCAAGGTCTCCCATGTTGCGATTTACCACAACTTCAATGTCTTCGATACCCAAGCCTTGAGTTTTAAGTTTTGAAAAGTTAATGGTACGTTGTTTACCACCTTCTAGTTTAAAGATAACTTTCTTGATACAATCAATAGGGACCATATCCTGATCAATTGATTCTACTACCTTTGTCCACTTGTCTACTTCATTAACAATCAATGACATATTATGCTGGGGTTTTAGCAGGTCTTCCGCGTTTCTTCTTAGCAGGCGTTGCTGGGACACCTAATATTGCATTTGCTTCTGCTTGCATACGTTGTGATTCTGCTATCATACCTTGAGCCTCTGCAGCCATTCTGTCTGCTTGTAGTTTTAAATTGTTTGCTATAGATGAATCGTCCAATGCACCTGTTTGTGGTGCTGACATCGACGCTGCTATTGCGGCTGCACTTACTGCTCCTTTGTGTGAACTTTCGTTTAATGCTCCAGGTAAAGGTACATTCGCACCAGGACCGCCTACGTCCATTCCTCTCTCATCTGCACGTCTACCTTGTGCATCTCTTGGTATTCCTGTAGCCGACATGCCTTTGCTGTTTTCTATGTCCTGAAGTCTAGTTACTGCTTCTTGACCAGTTTTCATTTCATTTAAAATTTTATTCATTTCATCTAAACGAACATGACTCTGTGGCGTTGGTGTTAATATAACTGCCGCAGTTTGAATTTTCTTCATTATGTTTTCGCTGTGCAATCTGTTTAGCATAACTGTGCCATCTTGGAAGTATTTGGCCGCAAGTGCATCACCTAGGTTTTCTGCATTTTGTCCTTCAACACTTTCAATTGCTCTCATTAAATCGTCGTGCATTTGACGTTGAAGCAAGTCTGGGTATACTGCTATACACATATGTGGTTCTCCAGGTACTTCATTGAACACAATCACTATCTTGCGTTCACCATGTTTTCCTACGTGTTTAATCATTTTTCTTCTCCTTGGTTATCCGAAGACGTCTCTTCAGTTGCTTTCTCTTCTGGATTATTTTCTATTAACCACTGAGAAATTTTATTGTATGTTGAACCTACTACTGCTAGTTCATCTGGTTTGAATATACCTGTGCCTTTTTCAACGGCTATCTCAATAATTTTTTTACAATAATGAATATCGCTAATCGTAAGAGTTACAGGTTCTACTTTTGTTGGCATTGGAATTTCTTTGTTATCATCTGTCATAGTAATAGTTATCTCCGTTGTCGTTAACTGCGTACTTTATTTACTGTTTTATGGGTGTTTAGGTAAAATTTTTTAAAAGAGGGTTACAACTTAATCTTGCTTGTAATGGTTAAGATCCGGGATAAGAGTGTCGATGATGTTAACCAAACCAACAACGGAAAAGATATTGTAGGTAAAGTGCTTAAAGTTGTAACCCACGTTTATTTATACTCTGTAAACCAACGTTACAACTTTTCTATAAAACATGCAGTTTCTGGATCATTCCATTCTAGTTCGTATTTGCCTCTAATGTACCAATCACGGGGATTTGCCCAGTCTGGACAATCGCTATAGTCATGATTTGTAACTTCTTCAACACAGGTAGTTTCTTCTAAGTCTAAATCATATTCTGGATTATCATGAATCATCTTCATATAATGCCCATGTACCAAAGGGCGGATTAGGATTCTTATCGCCATGTATAATAAAAACTGTATCACAGTAGTTT
>Ga0209634_1002837_pt1 | contig 11977 bp, 5 predicted proteins | sample LinPmetageLP40_FD_184043 | JGI IMG/M metagenome (GOLD analysis project Ga0209634, IMG submission 184043) | Marine viral communities from the Pacific Ocean - LP-40 (SPAdes) (version 2) | ecosystem: Environmental > Aquatic > Marine > Oceanic | place: Pacific Ocean | collected 2010-08-26 | reverse complement strand
ATCTCTAAGCTTTATTTAACTGTTTTTGTGCTAATTCATATAGATTTTTATCGCAATTCATGGTGTATTATATATATATATAATTATATTTAAAATTTTACTTAAGATAAATAAGAAATATTACTATATAAAATTTATTATATAATAATATACAAATGGAAACATTTAATTATGAACTAGATACATGGAAAGTTATTGATAGTTATTTTAATAATAATATAAATTATTTAACAAAACATCATCTTGATTCTTTTAATGATTTTATTACAAATAAAATTCCATTAACAATAAGTCAATATAATCCACAAATATTATATAAACAATTAGATGAAGATTTAGGTGGATATAAATATGAGATACGTATATATTATGGTGGTAAAAATAATGATAAAATATATATTGGGAAACCTACTATATATCAAAATAATGAAGATGGTGAAAATCACAAACAAATGTATCCTAATGAGGCGAGATTAAGAAATTTATCTTATACATCTCATGTATTTTGTGATATAGATGTGGAATATTATATTTATACAAGTATAGATGAAGTACCAGAACCCATAACTACTACATTTAACAAAATATCTTTAGGTAGAATTCCTATTATGTTACATTCTAAACTATGTAGTTTACATAATACTAGTTTTGAATTACGTAAAGAGATGGGAGAATGTCCATATGACCAAGGTGGATATTTTGTAATAGATGGACAAGAAAAAGTTATAGTATCTCAAGAGAGAAAAGCTGAGAATAAACTTTATATAACTGAATCTGGCGAAGGTTTATATTCATTTTCAGCACAGATTAAATCAGTACCAGAAGATAGTTTTAAATATGCTAGAACAACTGTAGTAAATATGTTAAAATCAGATAACCGTTTTGTGGTAAGATTACCTAGTATTAAGTCAGTGATTCCTTTATTTTTAGTTTTTAGATTTTTAGGAATTGAATCTGATAAAGATATATTAAAATATATTTTATATGATTTAGACACAAAAAAATCTAAATTATTTATGAATATATTGCAACCAACTATTGAAGATGCTGGTCCATTTATGGATACATTATCTGCTACAGAATATTTGACTAGATTAACTTATGGTGGTTCAATAAGTCATTTAATGGATGTTATGTCAACCGATTTATTTCCACATGTAGGTGATAGTTTTACTAGTAAAGCATATTATTTGGGTCACACAGTGAATAAGTTAATTCACGTATATTTAGGTATAGAAAAAACAACTGATAGAGATAGTTTTATTTATAAAAGGGTTGATTTGTCTGGATTTTTATTAGCATCATTATTTCGTGAATCTTATAGACAATTTCAAAGGGATGCTAAAATAGCGATTGATACTATATATCGTTTTAATGGTGGTGAATACCAAGATGACAATTTTTCAAATATAATTAATGTAGGCACGATAAAAAAAATATTTAATGGGACTGTTATAGATAAAATGTTTATGACAGCTTTTAAAATAGGAACTATTTTAAATAAGAAGGGTCTAATTCAATCTCTTAATAGGTTAAGTTTTATTGGATATATATCACATCTAAGACGTGTAAATACACCTGGTGATATGATTATGATGGGTCAAAGAAAATTACATTCTACCCAATTCGGTATAATTTGTCCAGTAGAAGCACCAGATGGTGGTAATGTAGGTATAAAGAAACATTTAACTTTGTTAGCTCATATTACTTTCGGTTCAAGTTCTAAACCAATAATAAAGTGTATTAAAGAATATGGTTTAAGATTATTGGATGATATTAGACCAATTGATATTTTAGATTCTACTAAAATAATAATTAATGGTAATTGGATAGGTATTCATGATAATCCAGAATATTTAGTAAATATGTTAAAATTATTAAGGCGTAACGGTTTGATTAATATTTTTACATCAATTTCATGGAATATATCTACATCTGAAATTAGTATATCTACAGATGGTGGTAGATGTTGTAGACCTGTATATGTTGTTAAAGATAACAAACTTTTAGTAAATAATGAAATACTAGATAAAATAGGTTCAGAAGTATATTGGAATAATTTAGTAGGAGGTTTTAAGGATAAGAATACCGAATTTGATTATTATAATGATAGTTATTTATGTCCAGAAGATGAAAATTTTGCTAAAAAAGATTTAGAGACTCAACTTATAACCGACTCATCTATTTTAGAATTTTTAGATGTCGAAGAAGCGAGTACATCATTAATATCTATGACTGACAAAGATTTAACTAATACTTTATATAAATATACTCATTGTGAGTTGCATCCATCTATGATGTTAGGAGCAGTAGGTTTTACAATACCGTATACTAATTGTAGTCAATCTGTACGTAATGTATATGGTGCAGGACAATCTAAACAGAGTGTTGGTATTTATATAACTAATTTTAAGAATAGATTTGACACTTCTGGACATATTTTATATTATCCTCAAAAACCTTTTGTTAATACTAGATTAAGTAAATATGTATTTAATGATAAATTACCAACGGGCATGAATGCTATAGTAGCGATTGCTTCTTATTCTGGTTACAATCAAGAAGATTCAATAATTTTTAATAAGTCTGCTTTGGAAAGAGGTTTATTTCGTTCGTGCTATTATAAAAGTTATGATGATTTTGAAATGAGTGATTCTAAAGTAGATAGTGAAACACGTTTTTTTAGTCCATCAGAAAATCCACATGTGGAACTTAGAAAAGAAAATAATTATAGCAAATTAGATGAGAACGGTATAATAAAGGAGAAAACATATGTGTATGATAATGATATTATTGTTGCAAAATATTCTAAATCTGGTTATGGTTCGGGTGCGGTATATTCAGATTCAAGTATGACAGTGAAAGATGGTGGTTACGGAATCGTAGATAAAGTATTTTGTGATTATAATTTTGCTAATAGTTCTGAAAGAATATGTCGAATAAGAGTGTGTACCGAGAGAGAGCCTACATTAGGAGATAAGTTTGCAAGCAGACATGGTCAAAAGGGTGTTATAGGTATGGTATTACCACAAGAAGATATGCCTTTTACTAAAGATGGAGTTATACCAGATTTAATTATTAACCCTCACGCTATTCCAAGTAGAATGACAATCGGGCAATTTATTGAAAGTATTATGGGTAAAATATGTTCTACTTTAGGTTTTTTTGGAGATGGAACACCTTTTACAAATATTAATAGTGAAAGTATATGTGATGTATTAGAAAATAAATGTGGTATGAACAAGTATGGTGATGAAATATTATATAATGGTATGGAGGGTAAGCAATTAAAAACAAAAATATTTATAGGTCCTACATACTATCAAAGATTAAAACATATGCCTAAGGATAAGATGAATTCTAGAGGGCAGGGTAAAATGACGTTAAAAACGAGACAACCCCCAGCAGGTAGAGCCGCGGGTGGTGGTTTAAGAATAGGTGAAATGGAACGGGACGCAATAATTTCACATGGTATGTTTCACTTTCTAAAAGAAAGTATGATGGAACGGTCAGATAAATATAGTATGTATGTTAGTGAAGATAGTGGAATGATATCTGTAGGTAATCCAGCTAAAAATAAATTTATATGTCCATCAACAAATGGTCCAATGGAATATTTAGGAGATATTCCAGAAGAAATGGAATTAAACACAAAAAATTTAGATAAAACTAATATTTATAAAGTATTTTTACCTTATAATATGAAGTTATTTATGCAGGAGGCTGAAGCTATGGGTGTTAGTATGAGATTATTGACTAAATCTCAACCCGAATTAATTTCTATTGATAATAAAGTAAGTACCGAGTTTGTAGTACAAGATGAAAGAGGTAAAGAAGAAGAAAGAATTGCTAGGCAACTAATACCAAAAGATTTTAATCCAAATAAACCTTCAAAAGATAAAGGTATTAAGATAGGTGATACTGTAGAAATAATTAAAAGAGATAGAAAATATCAAGGTTCTCGCGCGGATGTAGTCGACCAAGTATATCCGAATGTTTTTAAAGTAAAAATTACTGATTACTCTAATATGGGAGTAGTTAAAAAATATCATGAGAGATTTTTAGATAAAAAGGAGGATTATGGTTATGGGATACCACCTGGTAGTTATGGTGCACCACCTGACAGTTATGGTGCACCACCTGACAGTTATGGCGATCCAGTTGGCAGATATCAACCAAGTTATTTATGGAGTCAAGACCCTAGTAGTTATCAAAAAGCTATGGTTTTAAAAAGTAGAATATTAGAAATGACAGTAGCGGGTAAAATAGAAGAGAGAGAAATTATAGATATGGCAGAAGATGTAGCAGATGGATTGACTGTAGATAATATCATATATGATACTTTAACAAAAAATAGTATATGTGTACTTAAGTTTATAGATGATGAAGAATCTTCTAAATTTAAAACAGAATATGAAGGTAAGGAAATTAATGCAGGAAAAATAAATATAAAATATTTGGATGATAGAGATGCAATAAAATCACCCCAATATAATCCTACATCTCCATATTATAATCCTACATCTCCATATTATAATCCTACATCGCCTAATTATAATCCTCAATCGCCTAATTATAGTCCTCAATCACCTAATTATAATCCTCAATCTCAATCACCTAATTATAATCCTAAATCACCTGATTATAATCCTAAATCACCTGATTATAATCCTACATCAACCTATTATGATTATAGTTATACTTCAATTATATCTAATGGAACTAAAATAATTATTACAGATGATATAGATATTGGTGGTGGTAAGATGGATAATATAAAAAATTATAAAGGAGATGTATTACATTTAAATGAATATAACGAATATATTATTAGATTAACACATGATTCCGAAGGTAAAATATTAGATGAGCCTAGAGATGTTTTTGTCCCTAAGGATAAATGTAAAAAAGATGGACCTGTCACTCCCATACAATTATTATACCAAAATAATTCACCATTAGATTTAAATTCGCCAGATTACAGACCAAGTTTTAAGGTAGGAAAAAACAAGTATTACTCATCTTATAGTAAACCAACTAAAGAATATAAAATATGGAATTTGCCAAATGATACTACTGTAAGTGATTTAGAGGAGTTGGGTATTCTACCAAATAACATATTGGGAGTTTATGATGATGAACAAGATGACACTAAAAGCACTAAAATCGCATTACTAAAATATCCATCCATTGAAATAGGAGAAGAAGCAGTAGATAAATTAAAAGGTCAAAGTACTGAAAAATTATCTAATGAAGTATTTAATTTAGAACCTATAGAAAAGGAAAAAACAAAAGGTAATCCTGAATTAGATCAAATATTTGATTATAGTAAAATAGAGCCACCAAAAGACGCAACAATAGGATTAGATTTAGGCGAACCTTTAGATTTAGAAGAAAATACTATGCCTAGCCCACCTAAGAAGGTAAAAACAGATACAACAGAAATTACAACAACCAGTCCTAAAATAATCTAAGATAAAGAAAGCAAACTTGAACTATAATTATAATCTGGTATTTTCTAATATAGCTTTTTGTGAATCACACAATTTAGACCATTTACATTTACATGGAGATTGTATTATTTCTCTTAAAGTTATAGATAAACGTGTATTTCTTCTAACTATTTTGCCATTAATGTTGTCAGTTTTACGCCAAGATATTCCATGAGTAAATGAATATCGTACTGTATCTTTTAATATTAATAATGATTTTGGTGGCAATAATATTTCTATTTTGTTATCATTTTTTGTTTTATCTTTAAAATTCATTACTATTTGATTTTGAAGAGAAATTGAAATAATTATGTTAGTAAAAGAAGAATGTGTATCAATATGTGGTGATATGCCAATACCAGGTATATATTCGTTTATTGTACATTGATTTGGATTAAAATCCTTTAGAAAATTTATATTTTTAAGTTTATCTATTATTGAATTAACCCATTCAGGTAGTTCAATAATAGAATTTTTATTGATTTTTTTATTTTTATAATCAAATATATAACCATAATGTTGAACTTTGCGTTTTATTTGGGAGGTCCACTCACTATTATTAATTTTGTATATTAAATTATTTTCTTCTTCACCATTTATAAAATCATTAATTAAGTATAATCCATTAATATTTTTATATGATAAACTCATATTATTTAGAATTTATTATAAATTTATTTTCAAATTTATTAATTATAAAGTTTAATACCAATAAGTATATGTATACATTATACTAAAAATTGTAAATACGTTTTTATATATATTAGAAAATTTATTATTTAACAGTGTTTTAAATAAAAATTTTGATAAATAAACTATAAATGTAATAAATATAATATGTAGTAAAATAAATAGAAACATATAAAATACCCACCCGGATTCTTTACTTTGTTGTTTATACGAAGGTAAATTATATATAAATTTTTTTGCATTTTTATGTTTAAATTCGCCTTTCAATCTAAAAACAGTAGGGTGTATAGAACTAAATAAAATTTGTAACCATAATTTAGGATTTTTTAAAAATAATAATTTCATATTAGGATGTATATTCATATCTAATGCTAAATCTCTATAATAATAATTACCTATAATTATAGTATTTACGTGTTCATTTTTTATATTTAATGGGTCTTGGGGTCTCCCCCATTTAAAATTTCTAATCTTATATTTTAAATTATTTGTAAAATATAAATATGTCCACCAACTTTGCATTTCAGATATAGAATTTATAGACCCCATAGTTGGTCTAGCAAATCCAATAAAAGCTAAATTTTTATTATTAGTAGAAATTATTTTTTTGATTAAATTACATTTATAATATTTATCATCTAAAAAATTAAATTGTTTTTTATATCCAGTACAACAAATAATAATATCAACATTTTTAATTATTTCTTTTTTTGTTATAACATTTTTACCACAATACTTAATAGGGTAATTTATAATATTAACTAAATTATCATTTATATCACACATGAATGGAGTTCTTTTTACTACATATTTTTTAAAAAGGGATTGAGGGGTTTTTGTTATATTACATAATTTTTTACTAGTATTTGCCCCCCTATCCCATAAGAAGAAATGTGTATGAGAACACTTTTTAGTTCCACCTAAAAATATTACTTTTCCATAATTATGCCATAATCCTGATATAGGACCTGGTAACGAATATTCCAAGTAAGTTAACATCGTATCAGACGGATAATCGTACCAAAAATACGCAGGGTTTTTTTTTCTACATTTTTTAAATTCATTTTTATTATAACCCCATTCAGGAAACCACTCAATATAATTTTTTGTCGAAAAATATAATTTTTTAGTATTATTTACAAGAATATGACCTACATCGAAAGCGGATTCACCTCCCCCCAAAAGTAATATTTTCTTATTATTAAAATTGTCTTTCCATTCAGTTTTTGACATTTTATAAATATCATCACCGTGAAATATAGCTCCTGAATAGTTGTTTAAATTAGGATATTTTGGGGTACTATTTAAACCAGTTGTAATTATTAATTTATCAACTGTTATACTATATAAAAAACTGTGTTTTCTATATGTAATTATCCATTGATTATTTTTGGGAATACATTTAATAACTTCTGTGTTATAATTTATATATTTATCTAAATTAAATTTTTTTTTATATGCATTTAAATATTGTATAAATTGGTTAATTGACATCCATATAGGATAATTTTTAGGTATAGGAAAATCACTAAAACTAGATATATATTTCGAACTTGACCATTTAAAATAATCCTTCTCCTTTATATTGTAAAATAATCCATTACTATTACTTTTTTCAAATACAACAATATCAATACCCTTTTCTATAAATGTTTTAGCTGTTGTTAACCCACTTTGCCCTGCACCTACTATTGCAACTATCATATATATTTGGTAGAAAAAAATACAAAGTATTCTACAACAAAATGTTATAATATATAAAATTGTTAAAATTTAATAAACAATTAAAATATAAAAATAGTTACAAATATAATCATATTGGTTTTGGCTATGGGAAAAGAAAAATCTAAGACTACAATACAAAACCAAAAACTATAATACAACCTATAACACAACCTAAAAGGATAATCTCCAAACCTAGTGAGGAGCTCTGGGTGCAAGAATAAAATGCAAATAGGGAATAGTTTGACAAATGTTAGAGAAACCACAGCCACCTTTTCTTTATTGTCTTCGTCTACAAGGACGTCTAAGAGACAACATTAAACATGTCTAAAACTTAGATAAAGGATATACACCAATTGTTCAGGAGACTGAGTCTATTACCCATACATATTTAGGTCAGAAATAAATGAGCATATGGTTATTTATATAGGAGGTGGTTATTGCGTTCATTTTTGGTGGGATACCGAATCACCAAGTTTGTGGGGTAGGTTAAAAACAAAGATTTTATGAGTAAATAATTCAAGATATCTTGAATCCAATTCAAGAAATATTAAATGATGCTGTAGGAGAAACTGGAACATCTAAAGAAGTTCACCTCGCAATAAAACACAATTGTCAACATTGGGCTATGATAATTAGATATATAAAGTGTAAGATACCCAGGGATTGTGGATTAAATAAGTATGGCTTCATTCAAATTAGCAAAAGTTAAAACTTTAAAATACAAGCCTCTTCAAGTTCCGCGCGCAATAACACTATTTATTATTTTGAGGTACTTTGATAAAATAATGTATAATTAAAATAATATTTATAATATTTTTTATATTAAATAAATTAAAATAATATTTTATAATATTTTAAATCAAATAAATTAAAATATATTAATATGTTATAAATGGAAAATATTTGGGGAAAGGTAGAAAGTATTATAGGTAGAGATACATACAATGAGCTTGGGTTTAATGCATGGGCATTAGAAAAGGGTGTACAAGTTGTGGGTGCAATAGGTACAACCGCTGAATTAACTAGAAATGGTGTAAGTAAATTAGGAGATGGAACTTATAAAACTATAATTAAAATGCCTGGATTGAAGAGGGCTATGGGTGCGGCCACAAATGAAGAAATAAGTAAAAGGAGGAAAAACCAAAAAATGGTTGTTAATAGTATTGTAAATGCTGCAAAAAGAAGCAAACAATTAAAAAAAAATGGATTAAATATAGCAACAAAATGGGGCAAAACATCTTTAAATAGGGCAAAACAGACAATTAAGAAAAGAAAAGAAAATAATTTAAAACGTGCACATGAAGAAGAAAGACTTAAAAATTTAGCAATGAAACATATATTAAATCAATGGGAAAAAACTGTAAAAAATAGCAAACAATCAAAGCAATCGAAAAAAGAAGTCGAAACACATGTAAAAGAATGGGCACAACATGCTAAAAATATTTTAAAAAAAAATAATAAAAAAATGGAGTGTTTGATAAATTTTTATATGTCGAATAAATGTAATTGGGGTCATGGCTACGCTGTTGAAGGATGTACCGAACCTACTAAAGAAGAAGCATTACAATATTTTGTTAATAAAAAAAAGTTCTCAGAAGATGACACCCAAGATCTTAAAAGAAGTTGTGCTAAAGTTACTTATGAAGAAATTCAAAAAAATAAAGGTGTTTTAAAAAAACGAGGAAGAAGTTCTAAAAGTAGAAGAAGTTCTAGAAGTTCTAAAAGACGTTCTAGACACGTACACTTTAATTAAATAAATTTTAAATAACTATATCAATATTATTATTTCTTTAATGATAATATTCATATAACAGCAATAAGAGTCTGATAAAAATATCATATTATACTATACATGCCTAAAAGGAAAAGATGTAAAAATGGAACACGGCGAGTACCTGGAAACAAAAAAACTAAAAAATGTGAAATGAAACCCGTAAAAAAATCTAAATCAACAAAGTCAAATGGAGATAATTATAGTAATAATTCAGAGAGTCAAGAAAACGATAATACTCGAGAGAAAGATTTATCTAAAATGATAGATGATAAATTTAAAAATAAATTAGTGACTTTTTCATCTCAAAGAGAGCATTTGGCAAAATTTATATTTTGGTTTAGTAACAAACCTGATAAAACCCCAAAAGATATTGGATACATGTTTGAGATTCCAAATACTTCAAGAAGTTTAAGTGATGGATTTAATAGCAAGGAAGAAAAAGACATTCGTAGAATGTTTTCTAATTCAAAATCAAAAATTAATAGTTTAAGTTTTGCGGATGGATACCAGCAACTCAATCATCCTACAAAATTATTAGAAAGAATTTTTCCTATCGGGAAGGGAGGGAAAGGTCCAAAAATAACTAAAACATTCGTAGAATTACAATATCTCTATCCACCAGATGACATCTTCCATTTCTCAAGAGTTTGTGAATCTAAAAGTGGAAGAGGATGGATGTGTGATCCCAAAGTACCCATATTATGTGTTATAGTCGAAAATACTTTTATTTTAGATAAAACCTGTGTTAAAGATGCTATAATTGATAGAACTCTCCCATATTCGTTAGTTGATGACTATGGACAAGTGTACCATGGTCCTGGAAGCACCAAATGGGAAGATGGTGAATTACACTTTAATGTGCCAGATTGGGGAAAACTTGCTATAGAGTATGACCAAGGTGATATGGACGGAGTGTATGCTTGGAAAGAAGGTGGATTTCATTTTGGATTAAATAACAGTTGTTTTAAAATTGTGTATTAATTTATTCATTTACAGCCGCAAGGATTTAAATGAGACAAATAGATGAAACAACCTATTTTTCTCTTCAAAATATAAACATAATATAACTCATTTAAGATAGAATTTATATTTAAATTAAACTTTATCTTAGATTAATCTGTTGGTTTTTCTAAGTTTTTTAAATATTGTAGACTTCCATCACATGGTCCTGGTGGTGGCGGCTCTATAAAATGTTTAAAATGATTTGTTTTAAACATTAACTCTGTTTTTAATACTACCCTTCTACCCGATAATAAAGGTAAACATTCGTGTTTTAAATTACTATGAAACGCTACAAATTTCCAATGTTCGATTCCATTAGAAGTTTTCGTATTATTTAGACTGCTACAAAACACAACATCAGTTTCATCTGTTTTAATAATTAAATTTCCACCTGTATGTAATAAATCATTTTCAGATGGAGGGAAAATTAATAATGTAGCATAATGTTTTTTATTTTTTTTACTATCTGAATGTTCTAGAAAGAAATCATCTTTGTTATATTCTAATACTGTATATTTTAATTTAGTATTCCAATAAATATTATCAATATCATCTTCTGGCACTATATGTTTAATATTCTCAATTACTAGCTGTTTGAGATCTCTTTTTGTAGAAGGACCCTTTAGATCAAATATACTAGTACAAAATTTAGATTTTCTTATTTCTGGTATTTCTATATGTCCATATGGTGTTCCTACTTTAGATTTATTATCAAATACTAACTCGGATATTTTGCCATTGGTTTTTGTATTTTGAATAGTACAGTTATAATCTGATATCTCGACATTAAATATTACTATACTATTTAATATACAAAAGCCACTTTCAGTTAAATTTGGACTATATGAAGCAACAAAACTACCATCATGACCAACAATGTTCATCTCCATTTTATCAAGTTCTACTAACTTAGGATTATCGTTTACGCTCAATATTCTGATTGCCTTCCACCACCATGGTGGGATAATATTATCTGGACCACCAAAAGATTTTACTATATTAGGAAGATATGAATTGTGAGAAACCAAATATGAATAGTAAATCTCGGGTTTCTTCTCATTCAGGTATATTTCTATGTTTTTACATAATTCTAATAACTTTTTTGATTTTTTAATTTGTAATGGTTTTAATTCTTCTAATAATTCTTCTTTACTTGGTATTTTAATAAAATATTGATTGTATAATATATTATTATTAGTTTTTCTATATTCACTCAATAAATTTTTTTCGTTAACATTGGTATATTTCTTTGTTATCGGAGGAACTGTTGGATCTAACTCCTCCCATAACAAAG
>Ga0209634_1002836_pt1 | contig 11978 bp, 13 predicted proteins | sample LinPmetageLP40_FD_184043 | JGI IMG/M metagenome (GOLD analysis project Ga0209634, IMG submission 184043) | Marine viral communities from the Pacific Ocean - LP-40 (SPAdes) (version 2) | ecosystem: Environmental > Aquatic > Marine > Oceanic | place: Pacific Ocean | collected 2010-08-26 | reverse complement strand
GATAGCAGAAACCATGATGCGCTCTGGTGTTAGATGGACACCATCAGACAGAAACAGAATCCAAGGAAAAATGGAATTACATAGAAGGTTAGCGGACGACCCGTATACCAAAGAACCACGTTTACGTGTCTTCTCAACTTGTAAACACACTGTCGCACAACTCTCAGGTATTCCGCTGTCCAAAACCAATAGTGAAGACGTTGATACAAAAGCTGAAGACCACGCATATGATGCACTCCGTTATATGGTTATGACACGTACAAGTGGTTATACATCTATACACAAAACTTTGCAAGGTATAAAAGACCAAGCATACCAACCCTTTGATAATACATTTGGATATTAAATATGGCAGGTGGCGGTTCTAAGCCGATAGAAATTAAAAGTAAGTTTGACCCTCGCGTGACAACTTTGCGAGAGGTTGTTGACTTATACGCGAAGGACGCTCGTGCAGCAGGTCGTAAGATTGAAGATTTTGAAAAGACTTTTAATCTTGCTGGACTAAAGGATATGCTAGATAGACCAGCTATTGATATGTTCGAGGGTAGCTGGGACGGTGACTTAAATCCACTAGAAGCCGCCTTACAGGGCAAAGCGGAGTCTACACATCGTTCGGTTATATCTGCAGTAAGTAATGTGCAGAGAAATGTTATAAGAGAAGCAACCAGATTAAAAACTGGTTCTGATTTGATACAGATAACCGATACTGTATATATACCTCCAAAGTCTAAAGCCTATACTAAGAGTTTTGGTTATAATCCGTACAGAATAGGAGCTTTAACAGAAGCTCTTGTAAAACATGTAAAAGATAATCCTGCCGATAAACCAATTGCTAACGCTATTATGTTTCAACTTCAGACAGGACTACGCCCCTCTGCCGTAGGTGGTCTTCCTACTGCATCCTTCAAAACGTCGGAACGTCCGGGAGGTTCTCCGGGGATATTTATACCGAAGGATATGAAGGGTGTTAAAACAGATAATAATATAAATGTACCGATATCAAGACGTTCTATAGCTATACTACAAGACCAAACAATGTACAACGAAGCAGAGTTCGGAGGTTCCGAAGGATTTTTTGTAAGACGAATAGGAAATAAAGTAGAGTCTATTACGGATACTGATATAAATAGAGTGCTTAAAAAATTAAATTCTAGTTTTGGAATTAAAAAAGACCTTAAAACAGTAGACACTAAAGATGTACCATACCTAACTTCGTACGACCTTCGACGTTTAAATGCAACGGCCTTTGACCAACTAGGTGTTGATGTAAACAGAGCAGGCGCATTAGTAGGTCGCCCTATACAAGCAAATACAGAACAATCTAGATATATTGGGGCAGCTCCCGGTGTTTACGGAGACTCTGCAACAGAAGATGTAAATAGAGTATCCAACTTCTTTCACCAACAATACGCAGAAACACTTCCGGGTGCTAGCGAAGCAGGGCAAGAAGGTAAGTCTCTAAGTCTCAACACAATGTTATTTGATGGTAAAACACCAGAGTTTACTGACATAGAAACAGAAGCACCCGCACCAATAAAAATAAAGAAGTTCGACGTTGGTACAGATATACAAGTAGAAGAAAAAGGCCCTGCTAGACAGGCTGTCCCCTCACCACAAGTAGCTGATGACCTAATGCCTGCGCCTAACCCTGAGGCGGCTGAAAGCTTGAGAGCTAAGGGATTTGATGGAAAGAAGATGGCTGATGCAATCTTAAACTTGGGCAAGAAGGTTCTTCCTGTAGGTTTAGTGGGAGCAGGCATTCTAGCAGATACTGAAGCTTTTGCTAGAGACGTTGCTATAGAGGGGGCGGCACTTGCATCAAAAGTACCTGCAGGACCCGCTGGAGCTTTGCCTATGATTGTAGCCCCTAAAGAGGTAGGTGCAGGAGAATTACAACCTGATGACCGTCCTGCAACACAAGAAGAATCAGTTCAGGCGGCTGTTGACAGAGGTTCTATGACGAGCGAAGAGGGTATTCAATTTAACGCAGATAACGACCCTCAAATTCAACAAGAAATTATGGAACAAGAAGCTATGCGGGATGCTAGTTTTTTAAATATTGACAGAGGTCCTGAAGCCAACTCTGTTAATCAAGACCAAGGCTTCCTATCTAGATAAGGAGAAAAGATATGCCCGGAAATAACTATAACTACGGTGCTGCTTACATTATGAACTCAGACAAGACATCTGTTGACACGGACGAGGGTGCAAGCTCGCTATCACGCGAAGGCTTGGAATTTGATACTCGTGTACAACAAGGTCCTATAACTGAAGACATGCCAAAGAAGCAGACTAAGCCAACAGTTGAAGCATCGCTATTTGCTATGGCAGACGAACGCGACTATTAGAAAGTAAGATATGTCAGAAGACAATTTCCTACAGCCTGCAGACGACACAACCATACCCATTCAATCTCCAGAGGAAATGCTTCCGGGGTTGGCAGGGTACGTTCGACGCAAGTTTGAAGAGGCTGAGAACGGACGTTTCTCCTACGAGCAACGTTGGTTACAGGCTTTTAAAAACTTTAGGGGCATCTACGATTCAACTACGCAGTATAGAGACTCCGAAAGGTCACAGGTATTCGTAAGAGTAACCAAGACCAAGGTTCTTGCCGCGTATGGTCAGATTATAGATATCCTGTTTGCTAATAAAAAGTTTCCACTCGTTGTAGAACCAACTCCTATGCCAGAGGGTATAGCAGAGTTTGCTCACATGGAAACTCCCCTAGACCAAATGTCAGAAGACCCCTACGGGTTCTCAGGGGATGGCAGGGAGCTTACCCCCGGAGCCTTGGGTGCTAAACCCTCTAAGGACTTTCTTGGTGGTCTAGAACAGTCTATGGGGCAGTTGCCACTAGCTGAAGGACCTAGCAAGATAGGCGAACCCCAGATTAGCCCAGCACAGAAGACAGCCCTGAAGATGGAGAAGTGTATTCACGACCAACTTCTCGACACGAATGCGGTCAATGTTTTTAGGAGTGCAATCTTTGAGTCGGCTCTTCTAGGTACAGGAATTGTAAAAGGGCCTTTCAACTTCAACAAACGTGTTCACAAGTGGGACAGAGATGAGAATGGTGAACGGGAATACCAGCCATATGAAAAGTCTGTACCACGTATAGAAATGGTATCTGCTTGGGACTTTCATCCAGACCCTGCGGCTACAAACATCGATGACTGTGAATACGTAATAGAGAGACATCGATACAATCGTCAACAACTTCGCTCTCTAATCAAGCGTCCCTACTTCATAGCGGAGAACATAGAAGAGTGCCTAGCAAAAGGCCCCAACTACGAGGACAAGTATTACGAGGATACTATCCGCGAGGATGAGACTGAGCCATACGTATCTGAGAATAGGTACGAGGTTCTAGAGTATTGGGGTGTCCTAGATTCTAAACTAGCTAGAGAAGCAGGCTTTGACGAAGCTACTGACATGTCTGAGTTTGACGAACTACAGGTAAACGTCTGGGTCTGTGGCGGTATGATACTTCGCTGTGTCCTAAATCCGTTCACACCTGCTCGTATACCATATCAGGTATTTCCATACGAATTAAATCCATATCAACTCTGGGGTACTGGCGTGGCAGAGAATATGGAATACTCACAGAAGCTGATGAATGGTCACTATCGAATGGCTATTGATAATCTGGCCTTGGCAGGTAATCTAGTCTTTGACGTTGATGAGGCTAGCCTTGTCCCCGGTCAGAACATGGATATCTTCCCCGGAAAGATTTTCCGTAGACAGTCGGGGGTTACTGGAACAGCTATCAACGGACTGAAGTTCCCAAACACTGCAGGTGAAAATCTGCAGATGTATCAGATAGCAAGGCAACTTGCTGACGAGGACACAGGAATACCGTCGATTATGCACGGTCAGACAGGCGTTACAGGCACAGGACGTACTGCGGCAGGTCTATCCATGCTGATGGGGTCTGCTGGGCTTTCTATGAAGACTGTGGTTAAGAATATAGACGACATGTTGTTAAAACCACTAGGGGAGGCATATTTTCAATGGAACATGCAATTCAACGACGATGCTCCCGATATTGTGGGGGACTTGGAAATAAAGCCGAGGGGTGTTGCTGCTGTAATGCAGAAAGAAGTTCGGAGTCAGAGGCTTACAGCCCTCCTCCAGACTGTCGCAAACCCGATGCTTGCGCCCTTTATCAAGATACCTAATCTTATGCGAGAGTTAGCTATCTCTCAGGACATAGACCCTGATAGTCTAGTTAATGATACTAATGAAGCACAATTATATGCAAAAATGTTACAAGGAATGATGGCAAATGCTCAACAAGCAGCAAGCGCAGAAGCTAGCCCCGCTGGTGCAGGGCAAGGAATGGGAAATGATGGAGGAGTACCTGAAGGACCTCAGGGAACTGACGATTCAGGGCGTGGTAACGGCACAATCGGGGTCGGAACTGCTCCGAGCGCAGGGGAAGCTGGCTTTACTGGAAATCCTCCTCAAGCTGAAGAGTAATCAGGAGGCAGTAGTCCTCAACGAGAATAGAAAAGAAAACAGCACATTTACTTATGAGTAGTATAAACAATGGCAATAACATACACGCAGGTTGAGACACTAACCCCCGACCAATACAATAATGGCATGACAAACTTCTACCAGCAGGTACTAGGAAGTATAGAGGGTACTTACGGTGATAGGGGTGACGATACTTCTGATAAGCAGGAAGAGACAACAACTGGCGTAAGCTATACTGTGTCTCCTAGTGACGACGATGATATCTCCCCGTTTGTTCCGGGGTCTTCCGTTGTCAAGTCTGACGGTACTATGAATATAAACGTTATGGCCTTAGACGCTACTGCTATTAGGGCAGGGATAGACAAGGCAGACGCGTTTGGCTCTAAGTCTGCCTTTTCTAAGGACAGGCTAAACCTTTTTAACTTCCCTGAAGATTCTAAGTCTAAGGAGAAACTCCTTAATAACTTAGAGTCTGCAGCTAAGGGGACTTTTGCTGGTCTAGGTACTGCTAGTGCGACAATAGCGGGAACTTTGACAGGCGGTCTTATGAGTAGTCTTGTTGGGGGAAAAACTACTATGGATGAAATGGGAAATCCAGTATTTAACCCTACAAACAGTGTTCTAAGTGCTGTAGGGCAACTGACTAGCGATGTAACGAGAGATGCACTAACAAGAATAGCCGCACAAGCTAAAGCTAACGTCACAGGGGACTTGGGGTTTGCCGCCAGCATAGGAAATCAGATGATTGTCCGAGGTCCGGGGGACGTATCTTACTCAGGCAACAGACAGGGTTTGTCTGTTCAACAGGTAAAGAATATAGAAGCCCTATCGAAGGGTATACTCCCCGATACCTTCCGTTTTGAGAAGGATAAGGATGGTCAGAGTGGGCTATTCATGGGTAACAGGAGGATTAATACAGGCATTGAGGATAGTGGGGGTGTCTACTTAGACCCTAACAATAGGCAGGCAGGCTTCTATAGGTCGGATGGAGCTATCTATACTCACAGGTTTGGATATTCTCCTGTAGGTATGATGTCGGATGTGGAAACCTTGGCTGAGAACTATTTTCGGGGTATGGACCCTAAAACGGCACGAGATTTAGCGTTAAGTGCTATACAGAACGCTAGGGCAGGGAACGGCACTCTTCAAAGTAATTTGCGTGACTCAGCTTCGTCTACCATACAGGGTATAGACACAGCACGACGTTTAGACGATGAGGATAAGTACTCAGGGATAAGAACCCAAGAAGAAGACCTAAAGTTACGAGCAGAACAGAGAGAAGCGCAGCGAAAGGCTAACGAAGCTGCTGCTACAAGAGAAAAAACAATCTCGAAAAATGAATCCCAAGAGCAAAGAAATACAAGAAGAAAAGCTGAAAAAAGCTACGAGAGCTACGCTGATTTTGGGGAAAATAACGCAACAGGCGGTCTTATCGGCATGAACAATGGAGGCCCCGTGCCTGACCAAGGGGGTCAGTCAGGGTTTGTAGATGGTGTGCCTCCTAGCCAAGCAACAGATGCACAAGAAGTAGCAGATGACAGACCAACCCAACTACCTGAGGGAGCATTTGTCCTAAACGCATCTTCTGTGGAGTTTGCGGGTGAACAAGACATATCCAAGATGCTACTTGACGCACACGAAGAAGCAATCCGCAGGGGTGCAGTATCACAGGGTACATCAGGAGATGCTACTCGTAAGATGATTGACGTTGCGATATCTCGCGGTGAGGTTGTTGTAGCCCCTTACATGGTGAAGATTATTGGTCTTGACCGCTTAGAAAAAATAAACAAGCGTGGCATTAGGGATACTGAGCGTAAGATAGAAGATAATGGTCAGCAGATGGCTGCACAGGGCGGTTTTCTTGAAACTTCACAAGCGTATGCTCTCGGTGATAAAGTAAAAGTGTACAGAGGGGAACCTCTTGACTTAGAAAAAGTAAATCCAATAAACTACGGATACGGAAGTGACAACGTTGGTAAATTCCATACTCCCGATAAAAACCGCGCAAGAAGCTTTGCAGCAGATGGAGGAAAAGGCAACCAAGTTATCCGCAGTCGTATAGTTACTATGGACCAACTTTTTGACGGAGTAGAAGAGGCTTGGAGAGTACAAGGTAAAAAGAAAACAGACTACTTTGCCAAAATGCCCAAAAAAGAACTTGATAAGAATTTAAAGTTTATAAAAAGGCTAAGGGCTGCTTATGCATCAGGAGAACGCTCTGTAGATTCTATGGTTATGTTTCTGCAAGAGCAAGTATTTGACGATAAATCTAAAATAGACTTCATAGAAACTTTGAAAAATGACCCATTGTCTGGGGGTAAACTCCTAGGTAGAGCTATTCTCAAAGCAGCCACCAAAACAATACCACCTGCGACTATATTAGAGAGGGCATTCAACGCCACGCCTGTTGCGGATGCAACTCTGTATACGGATGAACAGATGTTATCGTTGATTAAGGACAAGGAGGCTATGGATTCAAGAGACTCCTTATCCTTTGTAAGGGGTGGATTTTTAGATTCAGCTATTGGGCTTGACTCTCCCACCCTAACTAGTCCTCAAGGAACTGAGAATGTCCCCCTACCTGAAAGTAGTAATTTTACTACAGACGACAATACATACTTTGATTACAGGTTTGGAGATATTAAAGATGCCATACGTCAGGTGGAAATTAAAGGATTTGAAGACCAACCTTACATATTTACTGGTGTAAAAAAGAAGAATAATGAAGGTTCATCTGCATTCGGACCTATGCAAATTACCTCATCAACACTACGTGATTTAAAGAAACGTAGTGGCGATTACCAAATATTTACTGATGAGATAAAAGATTACGTAGAAAAGCTTATCGAACAGGGTGACGATAAAGTAAACTTAGAATTGTATGGCAGTATTTACAGAGATGAAAAAAGACAGACAGTAAGCAATAGTGCAAGAAGCAAATTAAAAGGGTACGGGGCAGGAATTATACCTATTGAAGACCATGAAAACTACTATGAAGCAGTTTCTGACGCTATCCTTAAACAAAAATTACTCGACCACGACACACTAGAGGAAGCTCTATCTTCATACGGAGAAGGTATGGAGTACGCTAGTAAAGTGCTAAAAGGTTTGGGTATTTCTAAGAATTAGTCAGCTACCCGTACCACGGCCCTGACATAACCGAAGCGGCTACCTACAGCCAAGTAGCCCCGCACTATGAGGTAAATAAATGGCAAAAGTAAAAGGCCACAGAGCCAATAAACCTAACGACTCTTTCGGAACTATAAATAACGCAAACTTATACCGTGGAGATTACAAGGATGAAGTATACAAGGATGAAGAAGATAATACAGAAAATGTTGAAGCTTCCGCAGACGATACTCAACCTGACCCTGCAACAAATGCAGCTACTCAGGATGCAAATAGCTTTGTCAGTAAATCAGACTCTTCTGAGCCTGAACACGACTATAAAAAACGTTATGACGACCTTAAAAAACACTATGACAGCAAAGTTTCAGACTTTAAAGAAGAGCTTTCGTCTCTTCGGAAGACAATGGAAGAACGTGCTGTTGAAATGCCTAGGGGAGTAACACCACCAAGAACTCAAGAAGAACTTCAAGAGTTTAAGGAACGTTACCCTGATGTATTTGAAGTAGTGCAAACGGTTGCGTCTATGCAGACGGAATCACAGGTGTCACAGCTTCGACAGGAAATAGGCACTATCAAGGAACGAGAAAAGGAACTAGAAAAGCAGAAAGCGTACGAAGAACTGCTACGGTTGCACTCAGACTTTGATGAGCTTAAATCTTCAAAAGAGTTTTTAACATGGCTCGAGGAACAGCCAAAAACAATTGCTGAAGGTATCTATAAAAACAGTACCGATGCGAAATGGGCTGCTCGTGTAGTGGACCTTTATAAGGCCGATACTGGTCTTAACAAACCAACAAAGAAGAGACAGGCAAGTGCGGCAGATGCCGTTACAAGAACACCTGTCAGGGATGTCCGTACAGACTCTAATAGTGGAAAACGTACATTCAAATCTTCAGAAATCGTCAAGATGAAACCTTGGGAGTTTGAACAGATGGAATCTGAATTAGACATTGCAAGGGCTGAAGGGCGAATAGACTTTAACTCCTAAAAACCTCAAAAAGAGACAAGGAAGGAACTAGAACATGGCGTTCACTACTTCTTCTGGATATGGAAACTTACCTAGTGGTAACTTTGCACCAGAAATTTTTAGCCAAAAGGTTCTCAAGTTTTTCCGTCGTGCTTCGGTTGTAGAAGATATTACTAACACCGATTACGCTGGCGAAATTGAAAATTTTGGCGATACTGTTCGTGTCATTAAAGAGCCTACAGTAACTGTGTCATCCTATCAGCGTGGTTCAGTGGTTAATCCACAGGATTTAGCTGATGACCAAATCACTATGGTTGTTGACCAAGCAAACGCATTTGCGTTTAAGATTGACGATATTGAAGAGCGTCAGTCTCACGTTAACTTTGAAGCATTGGCTACATCTTCAGGTGCATTCGCTCTGAAGCGTAAGTACGATGCAACAGTCTTGCAAGCAATCTCAGACGGTGCAGGTATTGCCGCATCTGCTGTTTCTGGCACGACTCTAACCACAACTGCCGCGGCAGGCGACATTGGTACAGCTAACGCTCCTATCAACGTTGAAACAGATGATAACGGCATCAACATGATGTTGGCTATGGCTCGTCTACTAGACGACCAATCTGTGCCTGAAGAAAACCGTTGGTTTGTAGCACCTCCAATCTTCTATCAGAAGATGCTACAAGCTGGTAACAAACTAGCTGAAGTTCAAGTAACTGGCGACAATAGCTCTCCATTGAGAAATGGTTTAGCATTGCCGGGAACATTTGCAGGCTTCCGTTGTTACAAGTCAACTGCGCTTAACAGCACAGGTGGCACAGACCAAGTGACCCTAACTGACGCATCTGCAACTCTTGCAACTGATGCTTCTGAGAATATTATTCTTGCAGGTCACATGTCAGCAGTTTCTACTGCATCCCACATCGCTAAAACCGAAGTGGTTCGTTCAACTGAATCGTTCTCTGACGTTATTCGTGGACTACATGTTTTTGGGCAAAAAGTATTGCGCCAAGAAGCTGTTGTTCGCGGTGTCATTGACTTCGCATAGAGGAGATTGACTAATGGCTACTGTTGATTTTACCATTACTGGTGGTGGAACTGTAGGACATCCTGCTCACGCAATTCGTCCTTATATTGTGCAGTCAAAGATATTTGACGCTGCAGATACAAACTTAACAGCTAACGATGTTATCAAGGTGATTGACCTTCCTGACAACTCCATCGTTCTTGGTGGTTGTCTGGACGTTCTTGAAGCTGGTGGTTCTAGTGTGACTTTTGATGTTGGTGTTAGTACTGACATTGATGCCTTCTGTGATGGTGTCGATGGCAACGCTGATGCTATCTACAACTTTCACCCAACAGCCGCAGGTATTAACACTGTAATTGCTACAGATGCTATCCAAGTTAAAATCTTGGGTGCAGACTCTGCAGTAGTTCGCTTCCGTGTTATTGCTTTGATTGCTGATATTGGCGACCCAACTAAATTAGTACAGACTGCCGCAGTTCAAACTGGGGTCTAGTACTAACACTCAGGGGGCGAGGGCATTCAACGCCACGCCTGTTAGGGTAACTTGCCCCTTGAACTCTAGAAAGGTAATTGACTATGACTAAACGTAAAGGTCTATATGCCAACATCGCAGCCAAGCGTAATCGTATCAAATCAGGTAGTGGAGAGAAGATGCGTAAGGCGGGTAGCAGTGGCGCACCTTCTAAGGCTAATTTTAAACGTGCATCACAAACAGCAAAGAAGAAGTGATGGCACGTAAACCTGACAACATGCCCAAGCGAAACAAGAAGAATTTCCGACCAACCAAGTCGGGAGCAGGCATGACTGAGGCTGGTGTTAAAGCATACCGTAAGAAAAACCCCGGAAGTAAGCTAAAGACGGCTGTTACGGGTAAAGTTAAGGCAGGAAGCAAGGATGCAAAACGTCGTAAGTCATTCTGTGCTAGGTCTGCAGGACAAATGAAGAAGTTTCCTAAGGCGGCTAAAGACCCGAATAGTCGTCTGCGTCAGGCACGTAAGAGGTGGAAATGTTAAACATGTTGATAGGACCTGTAGCTGATTTAGCAGGTACATGGTTGAATGGTAAAGTAGAAGAGAAGAAGGCTCAGTCAGCAACTAAAGTAGCTAGGGCGCAAGCTGAAGCTGTAGTAATGCAGAAGAAAGCTACTGGTGAGATAGACTGGGATTTGGAAATGGCGAAGGGTAGCCAATCCTCGTGGAAAGACGAGTGGTTGGTAATTTTGTTTTCAATACCCTTGATATTAGCCTTTATTCCGGGGATGGAGGAAGTAGTATCAAATGGGTTTGCACAGCTTGAAGCCATGCCACAATGGTATCAGTACAGTCTTGGCATTATTGTTGCCGCTTCTTTTGGTGTACGCAGTGCTACTAAACTCTTCGGTAAGAGGTAGTCCTAGCCCTGATATAGAATTTGTTAGACCAAAGAAGAAGCAATGGCTGCACAAACGATTTTAGAATACAAGATAGTACCTCGTTTAATGATGCTCGTAGTGACAGTTATGTACATTAGAGTAATTGAATGGGGTATGTCCTTAGACGACTTGAGTACACAGCAGAGTGCAATGATATCTGTAGTCTCAGGTGCGATGACAGGAGCATTTGCAGTATGGTTAGGTTCGGAGACTAAGAAATGAAAAAGAAAACAGCTAAAAAAACTTTAACTAAACGCCAACAAAATACCATGAAAAAGCATAGCAAACATCACACTAAAAAACACATGACTGCTATGACTAAAGATATGAAGACAGGTAAAACTTTTGGACAGGCACACAAAAAGGCCATGAAAAAGGTTGGTAAATGAACATAGACAAGTTAAGAGAAGAGCTAGCCGAAGACGAGGGGTGTAAGTATGAAATTTACCTCGACCATCTAGGGTTGGCTACATTTGGAATAGGGCATCTAATAACAAAAAATGACCCAGAGTACGGTAAAAATGTAGGCACTGTCATAGAACAGGGTCGTGTACAGTCTGCATTTAATCTTGATATCACTGTTACAATAGAAGACTGTCACAGGCTCTATAAAAACTTCGATGAACTACCCGAAGAAGTGCAATTAATTGTTGCGAACATGATGTTCAATCTTGGTTATCCGCGTCTGTCCAAGTTCAAGGGTATGAAGGCAGAAGTTGATGCTAAAAGCTGGTCTTCTGCAGCCGATGAGATGGTTGACTCAAGGTGGTACACCCAAGTCCCTAACCGCGCAAGACGTTTGGTAGATAGGATGAGACAGGTAGGTAGAGATGGCTAAAGCTAAAGCAAAGAGTAAAGTTAATGAAGCTGGTAACTACACTAAGCCTACGATGAGAAAAAGACTATTTAACAAAATCAAAGCAGGAACAAAGGGCGGCAAAGCAGGTCAGTGGTCAGCGAGAAAAGCG
>Ga0209634_1002835_pt1 | contig 11983 bp, 9 predicted proteins | sample LinPmetageLP40_FD_184043 | JGI IMG/M metagenome (GOLD analysis project Ga0209634, IMG submission 184043) | Marine viral communities from the Pacific Ocean - LP-40 (SPAdes) (version 2) | ecosystem: Environmental > Aquatic > Marine > Oceanic | place: Pacific Ocean | collected 2010-08-26 | reverse complement strand
AGTAGGACCAGTAGGACCAGTAGGACCAGTTGAACCAGTTGAACCAGTATGTCCAACATTGTCTTCAACATTGTCTTCAGTAGATAGGGATTTTTTAATATCTACCGTAGTACTAATTTCTGGTTCATTTGTGTAAACTTGAATTTTATCAGAAATAGTTGTATCAGTTTCTGCATCAAAATTTTCTATAATAAAATTATACATATATATATGAAGTTATATTATATATATTTATTAGTTTTATCTCGATTAACAAATTCAATTACCATCATTATGGACCTCATTTACTTTTAAAGTTATTTTGTCAATTGTATAATGATTAATAAATAATATATAGAATTTTAGAACCTTTAATTAAATATTTAGTTTAAGTAGAGTAAACAATATAACCCTATTTATTTTTTTTAATATAAAAATATTTAAAAAAAATGAATCTTTATTAACTTATATGCTAAAAAATGAGAACTTAATGTTTGTCTTAAAACGAAATAATACACAAGAACGAGTTAACTTTAGTAAAATTAGCGAGCGTCTCGATAAATTAATTAAAAAAGAAGAAAAAACTAATTTAGATTCTAGTGTGATAGCTCAAAAGGTTATTACTTCAATTTATTCAGGAATTACAACAGAAGAACTAGATTTAGAATCGGCAAAAATTTGTATGAATATGGCAACAACACATCCACTTTATGGTAATTTAGCAGGGAGAATTTTAGTAAGTAATTTACATAAAAAAACACTAAATACATTTTCGGATAAACTTGTTTTAGTTGATAAAGAAACTAAAGAATTAGGAAAAACAATATTAGATCAAAAATGGTTAAATTATGTTATAGAAAATAAAGATGAATTAAATCAGATAATTGATTATACTCGAGATTATAATTTAGATTTTTTTGCTTTTAAAACATTAGAAAGAGCATATTTATTAAAAAATTTAAAAAATAAGACTATTTATGAAAGACCACAAGATATGTTTATGAGAGTCGCATCTTTTATTAATATGGGTAATATGAAAGATATAAAAACTACATATGATTTACTTTCAACTAAATGTTACACACATGCCTCTCCTACACTTTTTAATGCTGGTACTTCTAGACCACAATTAAGTAGTTGTTTTTTACTTGGAACAGAAGATAGTCTTGAAGGAATAACTCAAACTTGGGATAGAGTATCAAAAATTTCCAAGTGGGGAGGAGGTATTGGTGTTCACGTTAGTAATATTCGAGCAAAAGGAACTTTAATTAGAGGAACTAATGGACCTTCGTCAGGTATTATTCCAATGTTACAAGTTTATAATAATATTGCTCGTTTTATTAATCAAGGGGGAAAAAGAAAAGGTAGTTTTGCTATTTATCTAGAAACACATCATCCAGATATTTTTGAGTTTTTAGATTTACGTAAGAATTTTGGTGCCGAGACTGAAAGAGCAAGAGATTTATTTTTAGCATTATGGATTTCAGATCTTTTTATGGAACAAGTTGAAAAAGATAGTGATTGGTATTTATTTTGTCCAGATGAAGCACCCGGATTAGAAGATGTATATGGAGAAGAATATAATAAATTATATTGGAAATATGTAGATGAAAAGAAATATAAAAAAAAAGTATCGGCAAGAAAATTAATGGAAAAAATATTTGAATCCCAATTAGAAACAGGTACTCCTTATATGCTATACAAAGATACAATTAATAGAAAATCAAATCAAAAAAATATAGGAATAATTAAAAGTAGCAATTTATGTGCAGAAATTGTAGAATATTCTGATCATAAAGAACATGCTGTTTGTAATTTAGCGTCCATATGTGTTAACAAAGCATTACTTCAATTTAAGAGTAGAGCACAATGGACTATTTATACAAAAGATAATTGTAAATTTTGCGATTGGGCTAAAATGTATATGACAAATAATAATTATAAATATGTTGAAATTTATCCAGATAAAGAAAAGTTAAAAGAACTTAAAAAACTTAATCAAAAATGTGATGAAAATGGATGTTATATTGGAAATGTTACATATCCACAAATATTTTATGGAAAAAAACATATTGGTGGATTTAATGAAATGATTAAATTTACAGCAAATAGATATAATTTTGAAGAATTATGGAATATTGCTTATATTGCTAGTAAAAATTTAAATAAAGTAATTGATATTAATTACTATCCAACACCTGAAGGTAAATATTCAAATCTAAAAAATAGACCAATTGGATTAGGTATCCAAGGTTTAGCAGATACACTTGTTAAAATGAAAATTAACTTTGATAGTGAGGAAGCAGTTAATTTTAATGCTGAAATGATGGAAACAATATATCATGCTGCATTATCAGCAAGTAAAGATTCTGCTAAAGAATTTGGTTCTCCGTATGAAACATTTAAAGATTCTCCATTAAGTGAAGGTAAATTTCAATTCGATTTATGGGATATTAAACCTAAAAGACAAGATTGGGATTTACTAAAAGAAGAAATATTAAAATATGGAGTTTATAATTCTCTAGTTACAGCTTTAATGCCTACAGCATCTACTTCTCAAATTATGGGTAATAATGAATGTTTCGAATGGTTTACAAATAATATTTATACGAGAAGAACTTTAGCGGGCGATTTTCCACTAGTTAATAAACATCTAGTTGATGATTTATTATCAATTAATGCGTGGAATAATGAAGCAAAACAAATTATTATAGCAGATGAAGGTAGTATTAAAAATGTTCCAAATGTTCCTATGATTTTGAAAGATTTATATAAAACTATTTGGGAAATAAAACAAATTTGGGTTTTGAAACATGCTAAAGCAAGAGGTCCATATGTAGACCAAACACAAAGTATGAATATTTTTATGGGTGTACCTAATTATAAGAAATTATATTCTTGTCATATGTGGGGATGGAAAAACGGATTAAAAACCGGTATGTATTATTTAAGAACAAAAGCGGCAAAAGGTGCTATTAAATTTACGGTTGATCCTAAATTACAACAACAAATAGAAGAAAGTAATGAGTGTGAATCTTGTTCTGCTTAAAATAATAAATATACTCGACAACTAATAAAAATTGATTTAAAATTATTTTTATACATATTATATATATATAATGCCTCTCCGAAATAAACCAACGAAGAAAAAATATTCACCTAAAAATACTCCAATCAAATACGCAGACACTAATATTAAACAGGAATATGCTAGAATTGAAAAAGCACTAGGTAATTGTCATTTTTTATTAATAAATATAGCAGGTAAAGAAAGAACGGCATCTACTTGTGGTACTGCGAAGAAAGGTCGTCGTATGCAAAAAGGTCAACTAGTTCTTATTGAACCTCTAAGCGAAGATCTTGATAAAAAATGGCAAATAATGTTTAAATATTCTCCCAGTCACGAAAAAATTCTAGAAAAAGAAAATAAATTAAGAAAAATAGAAGAAATAAAAGATAATTCAGAAAGTGAAAATTCAGATGATGATTTTCAATTTGAAGATGACGTTATAGAACAACAAGAAAATACTAATGCCGAAATTGATTTTACAGATATTGATAATATTTAATTTAACTTTTCATTTTCTTCAATAATACCAATTTTTATTTTATTTAAATTTTTAAATGATATAATTTCATCAGATGTTTCATTTTCAGGAATTTTATTTTTTATTAACCATTTAACACGATATTTATTAATTTCATTAGCATAATTTCTTATATATTCATTTGGTTTTATATTTAAACCCATAAATTTATGTAATGTTTTACGTATTAATGTTTTTGGTTCTATTTTACTATTTTTAATTCTATGTTCAATATACCATAAACACCATGCTAAACAATAACCTCCGAAATCTCCCATCTTTTGATTTAATTTATTATTTTCATCAGATATAGTTTGAAAACCTGCTACAGGAAAATATTTATTAGGCGGGTAATATTTAAAATTATTATCTTTTGTTAATTCTTTTTCTAATATAATATCCATATCTTTATCTAGTGCCATAGTATTACCATATGGATCAAATCTTTCTATAATATTATTTTTAAAATCATAAAGTATTAAAGCAGCATGTAAACCACCATTTGGTAATCTTAAACTTAATAATACATTTGAATAATCATATTTTGTTTTATTTTCTTGTATTTCTTTATTTAGATTTGGTGGAATTAAATAATTATCTTTATCATTCCATACAATAATCCATAAAAAATTATTATAGTGTTTCATTATTTCATCTGGATATTTTAAGTGAATATTAGTATAAATATTAACTTTTTTGTTTGATTTTGGTAAATATAAATTTTTATATTTATTATTTAAATGATAAAAAAATATCGCAATGTCTGAAAATCTAGCTTGAAATAAATTACCATGCGAATATTTATTTTCTTCAAAATTAATATTAATATTATCTTCATATTTTTCTAATTTATTAATAAATTGTTTCCATTCTTTATTTTTAATGTTTTTTGTATCATAATTTTTATTAATTTTTTTTCCTTTCAAATACTTACTATATTTTTTAAAATCTAATATAGAAATATAATCTAATGCTGATTTTTTATCAATATTAATTTTATCCCAAAGGTTATATTTTAATAAAATTTTATCTTCTATTTTATCATTACCAGTTGATTTATATATACGATTTTTTAAAATAAAATGTGCTAGATTATCACCATTTTTATTTGTTTCATTAAAATTATGGTTTAAAATAATTTTATCAATAATAAAATTAGCTATTTTATAATCTTGATTAATACTTGCTTTATTATATGCTAAACTAAAAATATTATATGTATTTAAAGGCGAATAACTATCAAATTTAATATTTTTATCTTTTAATTTAAATAAATATTTTAAAATAGATAAATTATCATCTAAGATTACTGGATATAAAAAATTATTACCTTCTATATCAGTATAACTAAATAATTTTTTATCCTTTTTATACAATTCTTTTAAAATTTCAATTAATTCGTTATCTTTTAAATTATTATTTAATATTAAGTTAAAAAAAGATGGTGTATTTTCATAATTATAATATTTTATTTTTAAATTTTTAACAATATGATTAATATTTTTTTTATTTCCTTCAGAAAATAATATATCAAGCGGACTATTATTTTCTTTGGAGTATATATTAAATAAAAAAGGCCAATCTAAATTATTTTTATTAACAATATTAAAATAATCATTGGTATTAGGATTTAAAAAATGTAAAAAATTTTCATTCTCGGTATTTCTATTATTTACATATTCTGGATATTTTTTAATTAAATAATTTAGTATTTTTAAATTATTATATTTAGCAGCAAGATGAAATCCATTCATATTTTCATCATTTTCTTGATAGATAGGATGTTTTTTTAATTTTAAACCAACTAAATTATTTGTTAAAATTAAATAATGAAATAAATAATTTTCAAGAAATAAAGGTTTATTTATTTTATATTTTGATATTTTACTATTATTATTTATTTGTCCTATTTCTACTAAATTTATTTTCATTACTATAATTATAATTACATAGAAAAAAATTGATAAAGAAATATTTATAATATTTATTATTAACTATTAATGAAGGAAATTAAATTAGGAGTATCAAAATTTACTAATATTAACGGAGTAACATGTTATATGAATTCAATATTAGCTATATTACAACAAACGCCTATATTTATAGATTATATTATAGGCGGTCATTTTAAAAAAGATTTACTAAGAAATTGTAATAATGATATAGAAAATATTAGAGATTCTGTTTTTTATAATTTATATGAACTTTTTAAAGCAAGTCTTGAAAATGACAATAAAAACATTACTCCAAGTACTTTTAGAAGTAAAATTTCACTAAAAGATTCTACTTGGGGACAACACCAACACCAGGATTCTCAAGAATTTTTAAATTTTTTAATTACACAATTAGAAAATGAAACAAAAAGTAATGTTATGTTTTTACCTGGACATATTAAATTAAATGAAGAAACGCATACAGTTGATGAAAATATAGAAAGTATTTTATCAAAAATACATTGGAATTCATCTCTTAAAAAAGATTATTCTCCTGTTAAATTACTATTTACAGGACAATTTAAAAATATTGTTGAATGTAGTATTTGTAATAACAAATCAAATAATTATGAATTATTTCAAACTTTACCAGTATCAATACCTATTAAAAATAAAGGTATTGATTTAATAAAAAAATTTACATTAAAAGATTGTTTTGATTATTCATTCAAAAAAGAAAAATTAGATAAAAATAATAAAATAAATTGTGATTTTTGTTTTATTAAAAATCAATCTAATAAATATAATAAAATATGGAAAACACCCAAAATTTTAGTAATACAAATTAAAAGATTTCTTATGAATGATTATGGTATAAAATCACAAAAATTAATAAATAAAATAAACTTTCCTATTAATAATTTAGATATTTTAGATTATATTGATCCAAATAGCCCAGATAAAGATAAATGTAAATATAATTTAATTGGTGTAAATAATCATATATCATTAGGAGGGTACTTTTCCTGTAATTTTGGTCATTATACATCAGCTGTTAAAAATAGATATGATAATAAATGGTATTTATTTGATGATAGTAATTTAAAACAGTTAGAAACAGAAGAAGAATTAATTAGTAATAATGCTTATTTATTATTTTATTACAGAAATAATTAACTATAAAAGTAATTAACTTTTAAAAATTAAAATTATCATATTGCCCAATTCTAGTTTGTCTAATAAATTAAAATATTTACTTATTTTATTAATATTATAATTATATGGTATTTTTAAAATAATTAATTTATTTTTCTCTATTTTTTTAATAATATCAATAATATTTTTATTTGATAAATATAAATCTAAATTTGTTTCTTTTTTATAGTTAGGACCGCCCCACGGAGGATCAAAAAAATATATATCATAATTATTATCATAAATATAATTTAAACAATCATCATTAATTAAATTTATTTTTTTATTTGTATACTGATTTAAATTATTTTTCATAATATTGAATCTATTTATACATAACTCTATTCCTGTAATATTATTAAAATATTTAGAAAAAGATATTAAATTACCTCCACAACCCGATGTTGTGTCAACAATACTAGAATTAATATTACTATATTCTAATATTTTTTGGGTTATTAAGTCGGCATCCTTATGATGAGTAATAGACCATAAACCTTCACTATCATATTTTAAATTATCATAATTTTTATTAAATGGTTCTGAGAATATTTTTTTTTTAATATTTGATAACATTAATATAATATAATTTTTTTATTTTAAATATATAAAATATTGATTTTTTTATATATTTAAAAATATTATTATTAATATAATAATGAATGATATAATTATTTCAGAATTTAAAAGATTAATCGCTTTTTTAAAAGATAAAGTTGATACCTATAAATTAAATGAAGACAAAAAAAATGCTAATGTTTATAATTTTAAAATTAGACAGTTATCAAATGTATTAGGTATATTGAAAAAATATCCAACAGAAATTACTAAAGATAATTATCAAGAACTAAAAGAAATAAATGGTATTGGAAAAGGTAGTATTGACCGTATTAAAGAAATATTAGATACTGGTAAATTAAAAGAATTAGGTAAATTTACAGATGTTAAAAAAGAAAAAAATGATAGTATAAATGAGTTAGAAGAAATTGTTGGTATAGGTCGTGCGAAAGCATTAGAATTTTTTAAACAAGGTATAACAACTATTAAAATACTAAAAGATAAAATAAAAAAAAAAGAAATTGAAGTTAATGATAAAATTTTACTAGGATTGAAATATCATGGAGTATATAAAATGAATATTCCTAGAAAAGAAGTTGATAAATATTACAAATTTATAGAAAAAGTTATTAATTATATTAATAAAAAACATGAATTTACAGAAAAAAATAAATATATTTTTCAGATTTGTGGTTCATATAGAAGAGAAAAATTATTTAGTAATGATATTGATGTTTTAATATCTAAAATGGGTACTAAAAATGATAAAACTAAATGTGAAATACATTTAGAAAGAATGATCAAAAAATTAAAGAGTAATATTAAAATTAATAATAATAATCCGTTATTACTTGATGATATGACTGATAAAAATGTTAAAACTAAATATATGGGTTTTGGAAAATTAAAAGATTATCCAATTAGAAGAATTGATATTCGTTTTGTTCCATATGAAAGTTATTTTTCGGCTCTATTATATTTTACAGGTTCCGGGGATTTAAATCAAAAAATGCGAAAGATTGCTAAAGACAAAGGTTATAAATTATCTGAATATGGACTTTTTGATTCAAATGATAAACGATTTAAAATTACTTCTGAAAGAGATATTTTTAAAAAATTAGATATAGAATATTTACCACCTAAATTAAGGTAATAATTTTAAACATTGATGAAGTAACACAGAATGAAGAAGAGACTAGTAATCCTTTCACAAATACAATTGAAGGATTCAGTAATAATGATTTTGATTCATTAGGAAAATCTCCTGTCAATTTCTAATCAAATTATAATTTTCTTTAAACCAATTAATTGTTAAATCTAATCCATTTTCTAAATTAGTAAATTTATAATCAGGATAATGCTGTCTTAAATATTTATTTGAAACAGTTTTTTTATGTTGTCCATTATGATATGTTGTATCAAATTTAATTTTATTTTTAAAATTAAAAATTTTACATATTTTTTCAGCTACTTCTTTTATGCTTATCTCTTCATCAGGAGAAATAATAATATTATCTTTTATATTATCATTAAATAATATTTTCATTGTTAATTCTGCTATATCTTTACTATATACAAATTGTCTTAATGGTGAACCATCTCCATATATAGTAAAATCCGTATTATTTTTATCTGCTAAATAACATTTATGAATTAAACCTGGTATAACGTGTGAATCTTTTAAATTAAAATTATCATATTCACCATAAATATTTGTTGGGATTATACAAATAAAATTATCATTAAATTCTTCTCTATATTTTCTAGTATGTATTTCTAACATTCTTTTAGCATAAGAATATCCTTCATTAGAAAAATGAGGAGGTCCTAGATGTAATTGATTTTCATTAATTGGATAATCAATATCATTTGGATATATACAAGTTGATAAGTATGCTACTAATTTCTTTACATTATAATCGTGGCAACATTTAACAACATTAAAATTTATTAATAGATTATCTTCTAATATTCTAACTTTATTATTCATATTCTTATATAAACCACCAACATTAGCTGCTAAATGAATTACATATAATGGTTTATACTTTTCAAACATACATTTTGTTTGATTTAAATTAGTTAAATCATAGTCTTTACTTTTTATAAAAATCATTTCCATATTGTAGTTTAAATTTTTAATAGCATTTCCAACTAATCCACTACCACCTGTTATCAATATTGTCATTAAAGTTAATAATATTAATTAATTTAAATTATGACGTATAATAATTTAAAAAAAAATAAAAACTCGTTTATATTAAATGAAAATATGTATTTTTACTGTTGCTAATAGACCATATGTAAATTTTGCTTATGCTTTATATAAAAGTATAAGACAGTTTCACACTAAAGATGTTTATTTTGAATGTTTTTTAGTTAATCCAAAAAAAAAAAATAAATTTTCTAAAATTAAAAATGATGATAAATTAATAGTAAATAAAGTTAAATATAATGGAGGTAATGAAAAACTGTTTAGTTGTCATTTAAGAATATCTTTATATAAAAAACTTTTGGAAAAAGATTATAATTTAGTTTATTGGTTTGATGCTGATTCATTAATAAGAAAAAATTTAAGGAAGTATTTTAAATCCTTATATAATTATGATTTAATATTATGGGCAGCCGGTAAATCTAAATATAAAAGTAGTATGATTGGAATTAATAATAATGTAAATGGAAAAAAATTTATAAATAGCTGGGATGAAATATATAACTTTCAAAAGAAAAAAATTTGGCAATCTGATCAAAAGACATTAAAAGAATCTATTGAAAAAAATAAAATAAAAATTAATTTACTGAAAGGTACTAAAAATAAATTTTTTGATTTACAATTTACAAATAAATCTTTTATATGGATAGGAAAAGGTAATAGGAAAAATAGTAAAAAATATAGAAATTATATGAATATAGTTATGAAATTGTAATAAATTTACTGAAATTAAACAAAAACTAAAATTAAAATATATAAGAGTTACACTTATTTTATATTATAATGAGTAATTATATATATAATATTATTAAAGATAGAGAATATTATAATGTTAAACAACAAATACAAAAATGCGGTAAATATTTTGAAGATTATGATAAATGTTGTAATGATAAAAGTCAAAATTTTAAAGATTGTTATTTAATTCATTATGAAAAATTTATTAATTGTATAAATAATAGTAAATATTATAATAAAAAATTATAATATATATATATATGCTAGATTTTATTTTAAAAATGTTAATTGGAGCAAATATTAGTATAAAAAATAAAGTTAAACTTAATGATTTAGAAGTAGAAAGTCCTTCAGGTTTTGAAAATAAAGTTATACCTATTGATTTTCAAGTTAAAAAATCTGTAGATGTAGAAAATAAAGTTAAACCTATTGATTTTCAAGTTAAAAAATCTGTAGATGTAGAAAATAAAGTTAAACCTATTGATTTTCAAGTTAAAAAATCTGTAGATGTAGAAAATAAAGTTAAACCTATTATAAAAAATGATTTCTTAGATAAAAAATTATTAAAACATTTATTAATTTTAATTGGTATTATACTTGGATTATTTATTATTTATAAATTATTTTTTAGTAAAAAAAAAGTTTTAACTCCAAAAAAAGAAATACCAAAAAAATTAACATCTATTGATATATCTCAAAAAGCAGCAAAAGAATCACGTGAAGCAGCAGATATAGCTCATGACGCGGCTTTAGCTGCTGCTACAGAAAATAATAAAGGTCTTGCTACTGTTACAGAAAAAGCAGCTCTAGTTGCTGAAGAAGCAGCATTAGCAACTTCGGGCGTTGTTGTAGTAGCACAAGCAGCTAAAGATATTGAAAAAGCAAAATTAGAAGAAGAAAAAGCTAAAAATAAAGCAACTATAGCACAAAAAGAAGCAACTAATGCTAATAATGCTGTTAGAACAGCTGTTATTGCGACTTTAGATGCACAAGAAGACCAAGAAAAATCAATATTAGATGTAACAAATGATGATCAAGGTACATTTTCTAAAGTAACCGAAAAAGAGAAAAAAGTACTAGACGATATTTTAATTAAAAATGAAAATGAAAATGAAAATGAAAATGAAAATGAAAATGAAAATGGATCGTTTACAAATAATATAGAAGGTTTTTCTAATTTTACTAATAATTTATTATATTCTGTATTACCTCAACAATTATCATATAGTATACTTTATAGTAAAGAGAAAAAATTATTAGACAGTATTTTAAAAAAAAATAAAAATGTTTTTTTTACAAATAATATAGAAGGTTTTTTAAATTCACATGAAAATAGTTATTCTTATAAAAATTACTATAATGATCCTTATAGCAATTTTAGTGATTATTATTCTGAAAATATAAATGACTATTACTTATTAAAAACTTCGTTAAGCACTGAAGAAGAAAACGCAGAACTTTTAAAATTAAAAAAACTAGAAGCAGAAGAAAAAATCCGTTTAGCATTAATAGAAATAGAAAAGGCTGAAGCTGAACGTTTAGCAATAATAGCAACATATGAAGCAAAATTAGCAGCTAATTATTATAATCATGATAATACAGATACTTATAGTCATGATCATGAAGCAAAATTAGCAGCTAATTATTATAATCATGATAATACAGATACTTATAGTCATGATCATGAAGCAAAATTAGCAGCTAGTTATTATAATCATGATAATACAGATACTTATAGTCATGATCATGAAGCAAAATTAGCAACTAGTTATTATAATCAT
>Ga0209634_1002832_pt1 | contig 11994 bp, 5 predicted proteins | sample LinPmetageLP40_FD_184043 | JGI IMG/M metagenome (GOLD analysis project Ga0209634, IMG submission 184043) | Marine viral communities from the Pacific Ocean - LP-40 (SPAdes) (version 2) | ecosystem: Environmental > Aquatic > Marine > Oceanic | place: Pacific Ocean | collected 2010-08-26 | reverse complement strand
CATTATCTCATCAAGTTCCGCTTTTACACCAAGTAGCTTGTCAAATGTATTTTTTAATTCAATTTCCTCAACTTTACCTTTTTTGTTTTTATTTAAAGGGTTTGCATCATCAATATTTACAACACCATCTTTGTCGTAATCTCCATAAACTGCTTTGTACTTTGACTTGTCATACTTAACTCCATCATTAACAATGCTTATTGTACGACCACCTTTAGCATAATTTTTTTTATCCCAATAACCTTCTCCTTCACTTGATGTTTCAATCCATTTTAGGTTTCTGTATTCTGTTTGGGTTGGGTTTTTATCTTTGTAAGTTACATTTTCGTAATTATCCCAATATCCTTGCATATCACTTGGGTTGTTTTCATCAAATGATGTGGTTAAATTCCATTTGGCTATTTTTCCACCTTTAGCCATTTTGTTTATTTTCATAAATTCAGTTGGTTGCCCACTCAAATCATAATCAAAATCGTAACCAACTTCTTGGGCTTTTAATCTTAGCCTTTCCATTTCTTTATAAGAATCTTCATCTTCATTAAATTGGTCAAATACTTCTTGTAATTTAGAAGGGATATTGCTACCATATTCGTCAATTTCAATCATACCACCTTTAGCAAATTCTTCTATTATTTCTACTTCATCTTCTTCTAATTCTCCATCTTGGTTTCTGAAATAACTTTTTCTAAAATATTGACCACTTTTTCTTTCTTTATTAGATAAACTTTCCCAAAATTCTCTCGCATCTTCCTCATTATCAAAATGCTCATCTTGATTATCTGTCTGTATAGACCATTCTTCAATCATACCACCTTCTGCGTAGGTAGAGCCTTTTTCTGAAAATTCTTCTACCGTACTCATAAAAGGAGTATAATCCAATCCGTAATATGCTTCGGTTGTATCTCGCCAACCAAGTTCCTCAAAGTGCTTATCTAAATCTTCACTATTATACCCATAATATTCTTCTACCGCACTCATAAAAGGAGTATAATCCAATCCGTAATATGCTTCGGTTGTATCATTCCAATCAAGGTCTTTAAACTTATTATCTAAAGAGCCATATTTTTTTATCTCTCCACCCTCTGCGTAGTATTCAGAATGAATATCAAGGTCGTCATTCATTTGCTTCTTTAGTGAATTTAAAGCACCACCATTAGCGTACCCGTGTGGTGTTGGATATGCGGGATTGTATGTTTGAGCATAGTATTGGTGTACTCCTTGTGGTAATCCACCACCCATAGCGAATAAATCAACCTCATTCATTGTTCCCGTTTCTCCTACAAGACCCGCTTGACCAAATGGGGTTGGTAGTGTTCCACCCGCTTCTAAATATGGCGGTGTTTTACCTTTATACTTATATTGACCCGCTTTTGTTGGAACAGAATTTATATCACTACGATTATCTCTGTATTCATAATAAACTTTACCTTTTTTAGCCTTTCCGTATTGATTTGCTCCCTTACCTTGAGATATTCTTTTACCCCTTGGAAGTGCTTGTCTTTTACCATCAGCAGATACATTTGACTTTAATGCTCTTTTCTTACCGCTACTTTTCTTTGGAAATTGAGATAGTGCTTGTTGAAATTCGGGTGCTTTTGTGATTTTCTCCAACTCTTTCAAGGCTTTCTTTTTATCCTCTTTTAGCTCTGCTTCTATTTTATCTTTTTCGTCTTGTATTTCTTTAGATAGCTTTACTCTAGCTTCTTTAAAAGTAATACCATCTTTATCAGCACGTTGTTTTACCCTAGTGGCAAATGGAAGTCCTTTAGGATTTGTTTCGGTTACAGAAACTTTCTTTGGAGTAGCTTTGGCTTTCTTTGGAGTAGCTTTGGCTTTCTTTGGAGTGGCTTTGGCTTTCTTTGGAGTAGCTTTGGCTTTCTTTGGAGTGGCTTTGGCTTTCTTTGGAGTTGCTTTGGCTTTCTTTGGAGTTGCTTTGGCTTTAGGCTTTACTACCTTTTTAACCGCTTGTCCTTTTTTACTTTCAAGTAATTTTTTTAATGTCTTTTCGCCTTTTAAACCCGCTTCTCTTTGTTTAGCATCATCACTATTTTTTAGCTTAACAATTTTATCAAATGCTTCAAGAAAGTTTCCCGATAATTCTTCTCTTTTTATATTTGCCATTTTATTATTTTTTTTAATTTTAAACTAATCCCCATTTTTCCCACCTTTGTAGTTGTTCACTATCAAACGGATATAACATTTTTGTTGTTGCATCTAATCTTATAGGTATCACAAAACCCGTTTCTTCATCTACAATATCTCTATTCTCGACTTCGCTTTGTTGATAGATGGTTTCATTAATAGTAAATGGATATGTTGAAAAACCTAAATCCATCTTATAATCTAAAATAAGGTTTTTTTCTTTTTGATATATTTTTTGTTCTGCATAAGACATATCTTCCTCTCCTATCTCACAATCAAGCACACCAAGTAAATCATCAACATTATCTACATCAAAAGCATCATCTAACAAATCATTCAAGGCACATATATCTGCTTCTTCTTGTACCGCTTTTGCTTCTGCTTCTTCTTCTTCTTTATTTGTTTCTTCGTTAGTTGGATATTTAGCTTCATCAAGTAAGTCATCGACTATTGACTTTAATAAATTTACTTGTTCTTTTGGCACATCATCTTCATCTAAATCATCTACCAACATTTTTAAGTTTAGAATTGACGAAACTCTGTATTCTTTTGGCATCATTGCTATTTTTAGCAAATCATCAGAAATTTCTTTAATACTAGCAGATGCTCTTTGTTTTGACGAAAAAGATAAAATAGTGCTATTATCATCAGTAAGTGATTCGGGTGCGTTTTTAATTAATGTAGAATCTTTTATTGGTTTAATTTTAGTTGCTTCAAACAATATTAAATTACTATCTCCTATTTTTTTTTGGAACTCTTGGGGAAACTTTGCAAGACCCCAACCTATATCAGTATTAATTTCATCAAAATTTTCAAACGGGTTTTTATTTAAAAATTGAATTTTACTTAAAATCCGTATTGCTTTTTTCTCATCGTCATTTAAGTCAAGCCAATCAGTAACTTTACCACTAACTTGAAGGTCTGTAACAGAAGTTGCCCTTTTTAAATATTTTATGTTATTACTTATTCCAATATCAGATAAAACATCATCAATAAAAGTCCTATTTGCAATTTGTTGCATTGATTCAAATAATAGGGTTTTTGATGTTCCACGCATATTTAATGTTTGTTCAAAAAAATCAAGACTAAATATATTGCCCGACACCGTTAATTCCCCTATGACGTATTCGCCAAATTCCTTAAAAACTTTAATCGAATAAGGACTTGTAAAAAGTGGTGTGTTAAAGAAAAAGAATGCTGTATCTGAACCTAAATATTCTAAATCTTTTAGCGTATCTTCTAAATCTTTTACAGACTTAATTTCATCTGCGACTTGATTTTTAATAATTACATTATATAAATCCATAACTATACAAATATTAAATTACCATTACCATCTAAATCAATCTCTAAGAAATCAGATTCAAACCCCATTCTTTGTTTTAAGTTATCAAATTGCTTAATACAATCTTCCGATTTACCATCAGATTTAATGCACTTAACCACTACCTCTGAATAAATACTATTATCGGGTTCTACCGCAAATGAAGTGTATTTTACATAAACATCTTTCGGGGTTAATGGATGATAAAACATCTTTAAGTCCTTTTTTCTGCCTTCATTTCTACCATTTAAACCTCCAATATGCGTAAGCATTGATTGTATCTGTGGTCTTGTTAATTTATTTATATTCCTCATAGTATTTTTTTATAGATTACTTAATGCTTCGTCTAAAAAAGAAATTTTACTAGAAAACATCTCATTCTTTTCTGCTATTTGTTCTTTTGAATCTTCGTACAAACCACCTTCAACTAAAGCATATTTCTCTTTAAGCATTGCCACAATATATTCTCTAATAATTTCTTTTTTTGCTACATTATTTGTAGGCACTTTAAAAAGAGACAAAAAACTCTCGTCATCAGTAAACCTTTTATAAACTGCATTTGTAAAAGTTTGCATATCTAACATTTCTATTGCTAAAAAATCCATATAATAGTAAAACATATAAAAAGTTCTATGCAAGTTAGAAAAGATTGATTCAGCCGTTACTACATTTCCTTCACAATTTGGTAAACTTTGAACTGTATTGACTGCAAATTGAAAGTTTGGATTAGTCACTTTGCTATTAAAATAATCTTTGTCTTTATTTGCTTTTGCCCAATTCTTATATCTTTGCATCTGTTGGTTCATATAGTCCTTCTTCCAATACGAAACTTCATCAAAACTCGATGACAAATCTCCCGTAGATTTTGCTTGTATACCTTCATTACTTCCCATTATTTTAAAAAAAGCAAAATAATTTCCCGACATATTTTGTTTTGCTAAAATATTAAAAATTCTATCAAAAGACATTGTAGATGATTCCTCGTAATTTTTTAATGCAATAGAGCTGTTTATTAAAGTATTTGCATCGCTTCCTATTCTCATAGCCGATATTCTTGTCTGAACTCCGTATTCCTCTAAAGCACCCGCAATCAAGTATAAAGGCAACATAGCCATAGCCATAGCGGGGTCAGTTGAACCAATAAAGTTTACGGGCATAAACAAATCAACATACTTTACATTATCATCTTTTTTATTATATATTAAGTAACTTTTTTTGTTTGATGATGCGTATTTTAATTTGTAATTTCCTTTTCCATTAAATACTTTATCAGAGTTTTTATTGTAAGTAATAATTAAACCATCTGAATTAGGCTTTAATTCACATTGAGAAAAATATTTATTGAAAACATTTGTTGTTCCTTTTTGTCTTTTTTCACACTTATAAGACTTTTTACCTAATTTATAAACAAAAATATTACCCCCTCCAAATGTATTTTTAATTACATCTTTTGCATCAACTACACCATCTACAAGGTTTAAATATTGATTTTTTTGTACACCATTTTTAATGTCTTTTAATAGTTCGCTTGAAAAAAACTCTATTGGTCTATATAGCCCTAAACTTGCTAATCCAAAATCAAACATACCTCTTTTATCTTGGGTAACAATCAGCCTATCATTTGCATATAATCCTCCTAATTGTATAAAAGACTTTATATTTTCTAAAATATTTTTTGTTATATCTTTAGTTTCAATATTGCTTTTATCCTCTTTATTAACAACTTTTAAAAAGTCTTTTACGTTTTTGTATTTATACCCATTCACAAAATTTAATGCTCTTTGTTCATAAGCAGACTTATTGGTTTTATTGCGAATCCTTTGTATTTCCTTAAAAGAATCTTCAATAGAATTAAACTGTTTCATAACAAAACCCCTAGCGAAATCGTTACTATAATCTTTGGAAGTTTCAGATTCTTTTTTCCAATCACGCAAAGATTCAGCAAATGATTCCTTATTTGCTCGTTTTACTATATCAAAAATGTTTTCGGTTAAAGCCATTAATTGTTTATGAGTTTAAAATATCTTCTACTTCCTTTAGTTCTTCATCTGTATTTAATTTGTCCATTGCAAACTTGTCTTTTTCTCTTACAATTTGTTTCCACGCATCATATTCAGATTTCTCTTTAAGAATATCTGATTGTTCTTTTGAAAACAAGCTAAAAAATTCATCCATTGAATCATCAACAGTTTTTACAGAAGTAGAATTTACAACCCCTAAAGCACCATCATTTATTAACGGAGTAAAAGAAATATCTGCCATTTGAGAAAAATTCTTTACCTTTCCTTTTGCATCAATTACTTGTCTATAAACATTGTATGTTTTTTGTAATGACTGCATTAATCTAATTGAAACAAACGCTTTTGCAGTAAATCCTTCATCTTTAATTAATTTTCGCAGTTTAGTTAGATATATAAAGATAAATGCCCATTGTTGATTTAGAATACCATTCCACTCAAATTGCTCATTTACAAATACTTCATAAGTTGAACCCGCAAATCTATCTTGCAAAGATAAATCTTGTTTAAAGTTGGCTTCATACTCTGCATCTTTTGTGTTAAGTAAGCTATTACCCGTTGCCATTATAAAGCAATCTCCACGTTGTATAACATCTCCTTTTGCATTTTGGATAGTAGATGCTTCTCCATCTTGAAACTCTCCAACACTAGCTAATGCCGAGTTTAAGATACCCGCAGTATTTGGGTCAATCTTTGGTAACTCATCTAACAATAAGATGCAACCTTTTCCCATTGGACTACCATCGGGGTTTAAGTTTCCGTATGCCCTTATTACCTTTCCCTCTTGATAACCGTCAATAGTTTGACCACCTATTAATTCAAGAGCAGATGTAAATTGATTACAATTAATTACAACTAAATTCCAATCTAATATCTTTTTCAAGGTATTAGCCATAAATGTTTTACCCGTTCCCGCACCTCCATATAGATAAGAGTTGTTTCTTGCCAAAACATCACTTAATAGTTTTTGAACAAGAGGTCTTGATTCAACATCAGAAAGTGTTTTCTTAACAACCCTAGTTGAAGCACCTTGTTTTATATTTAAGGTTATTGTTGTTGGTTGTGCTTTAAACAAACTTTTTACTGTATCATCTAAATCAGAGAGTGTTATTTTGTCAGTTTGAATCTCATCTCTTACAATTCTCCTAACTTCATCTTCATCAATATCTGCACCCATAGACTGCATAGACAAAAGTTGTGATAGTTGAATCATCTTTTGAGCAACTTCATCGCCTTGAAATTCTTCTGCTATCTTATCTTTTGCTAAAGTCTTAATTAAATCGTTGTCTGTATCGTCTAAAATGTCTACTAATTTTTCTTTGCTTATTGCCATTATTCAAATATTTTATTTAATGCGTTATTTAATCTTTCGTCATTATCTGATGCGAAAACATCTTCTTTACCTAATGCTATTTTAGTTAATTTTTTATTTCTAAATTCTTTTGCAATTTTATTTGAACCAAGTTTTCTTTTTATTGTTTCAATATCTGATAAAGTTTTTAAATCTTCGGGTTTTTTACCTTCTTTAAGTTGCTTATTTATGCCACTTATTATTTTTTCAATGTCATCTTCGGTTGTAATTTTCTTTGTGAAAAAATCATCATCATCTCTGTCGTCATCATCTCTGTCATCATCATCTCTGTCGTCATCATCTCTGTCATCATCATCTCTGTCATCATCATCTCTGTCGTCATCATCTCTGTCATCATCATCTCTGTCATCATCATCTCTGTCATCATCATCTCTGTCATCATCATCTCTGTCATCGTCATCTCTGTCATCATCATCTCTGTCATCATCATCTCTGTCATCATCATCTCTGTCGTCATCATTTTCTTCAAAAGGGTCTTTTACATTGTCGGGAATTTCTTCGGGTGGTGGTGGTGGTGGGAAATCTCCTTCGGGTGGTGCTTGTTTTGGTGGACTAACTCTTAAAATAAGAACATTATCGTTATCCACATTATACATTTTTTGACCACTCACACTACCTCCATCTTCCAAAGATGTTACCATACCCTTACTATTAACTTCAAGAGTTCCATCTTCTAACTGTTTCAAAACATTATCTGCTAATGAAGATAAATCTTGACCTCCCGCACTTGCATCAGATATTTGTTGATTTTTAATATCCTTTAAAATACGCATAGCTTCTTTTTTGGACAACATTGATGTCGTAATATTTCTGTCGTTTACATCTAATACCCTTGCATATTTATTTCCAACTTGAACTATGTCGCCAATTCTAGGCACTTCTTTTATTTTTTCGGGTTCTTTTTCGGGTTCTTCGGGTTTATTTGGGCTTTCTTCGGGTGGGGCTTCCTTTAAACTTTCAAATATCATATCTTCAAAAAATTCAACTGCTTCCTCAAAAGTTTCTGTTATGGTTTTATCTTTTATTAAAAACTCTTGATATATCGTATATTTACCATCAACCTCTTTATAAACTTTGAATTTAGTTTTAGGTTTTTGAGTGTCAGAATCCATACCTTGTATAAAATCTGTTTCGATAACCATTCCGCTTGTTGGATGAGATAACCTTAAAATATAATTGTCTTTTGAGATTGGTACAATTTCTCTATTTAATCTACCATTTTTATATACTAACATAACCACCTTTTTTAAATCTTATATCCTTAAACATTTCTCCGTAAAAACTATTTAAAACCCCAACACTTTTTACTTGATTTGGTTCAAATGTAAGAAACTCTTTATCTTCAATAATACCTACAACATTTCCTTTTTTATCATACTTTGGTATATCTCCAATTTGGAAAATAGCATCATATCCAAAATCTTTTAATCTATCAATTAATAAGCTATCATTCCTAATATATTGCCAAGTATTATTTTTTGAATTAACATCGCCCTTCATTTTTTCCAACAATGTTTTATTATAATCTAATTCTAAACCATAAACTACTAACAAATAATCTTTTATGTTTTTATAACTACACTTTAGTCCAAGTGGCAATAAATCTATTGGGTTTTTTATATTTAAAAATATAGAATAAACAAAACCTTTAGTTCTAAATTGTTTTGGCAGAATATCTGATGTACCGCTATAAAACTTTGCGTACTCCATATTGTCTGCAAAATAAGATGCGTTAAATCCCGTAGGAGTAAAAGCACCATAGGGTCTTGTTACCCCGCTTCCCATTGCAGATGCACCTCTTTGACCACCTCTAAATTTAGAAACCCCGTGATAATATATTTTTGGTTCTTTCGTATCTTCATCTATCATCAAAGAACAACCATTATAATTATTCGTATCATAAGCTACTTCCCAATCCCCAAACCATTTTTTAAACTGATTTGTTCTAACATTTAAGTAAGCACTCATTGGCAACTTGCTTTTACCTCCATTTGGAGTTGGTAATCCACAAGGCTTATCTAATGGTGTTACGGGAGATTGTGTTGTTTGTGTAAAATAATAATTCAACAAACCTTCTGATGTAAACAAGTCATTTGACTTGGCTATGCTTTCATTTGCATAAACATCTGCATCCAACAATTTTAGTTGAATTTTAGTCATTTCTTTAATTATTTTTTTTCTTTTATATACATCTTTAGAACCTTGGAAATTAGGTAATAATTGGGCAAATGTGTTTAAGTCCTTTTTAAGTGACAAGAAGCTATTATCATATTTTGTTTTGACATCTTCAAAAGGCTCTGAAAAACCTAAATCTTTCCAAGTTCCTTTTTCAGATATTTCATTCATTAAAGAAAAGTTCTTCTCATAATTAAAAACATTAGCTTCTAATAACTCTCTTTCTTTACGCTCCTTTTTTTCTTGCTCTTTGCTTATTTTTCCTTGCTTTAAATATTTTTCAGCTTGTTTACTTTCTCCTAAAATAAAAGGCATTAAATTTACTGCTTTTTCTTCTTCTGTACTTCTTTCTAGTTTAGATAAAAAGTTGTTTAAATCATTTGCAATGTCTTTTTTGCCAAAAGCGTAATTTGAAGTTCTACCCGTAGGTTTTCTCTTTTTTCCATATACTTGGTCTGTGGTTAACCACAAATCATTTGTATCATTATAAAAAAGAAAAGTATATCTTCCCTCTTTATATAAATCATCCATAAAGTACTTTATTAACTCATTTAAGCTATAAACAGAAGTTAAACTATCATCATTGGAATTAAAAATTTGTACTTTAGTTATTGCTTTATCAATAATTGGATAAAAAAATTGTTTTGTTACATCTTCAGATAATTCTTGAGCTTTTTTTCTTTTACCTAAAACTATATACAATTTATCGTCATTTGTAGTAATTCCGACAAAATTAGAACCGCTACCCGATTCTAGTGGGAATGTGTATTCTTTATTTAGGTATTCTATTATCTCCCCTCTTGTGGTATTATACACAAACCCTCCTTCTTCAAAAGAATTATCTATACCAAAATACTTCTCATTGTCTGTACCGCATTTATGACAAACGTACATATCATCTCCACCATCTTTTCTATCCCAAGACCAACTACAAGAACCACATTCAATTGTGCCACCTTTAGCATAAAACCGCCCAAAATGTTTTTCTATAAACTTATTTATGTTTCCTTCATCGTGTGTATATAGTTTTCCTTCATATTTTTGAGAGACCGAAGGATATTCTGTTAGAGTATTAAACCAAAACCCATTATCACTAATTCTTTCTTCGTCTAAAAAAACCCTATCAATGTCTGTTTTAACATTGTCTAATTTTATAAGTACTATGTTGTGTTTTGCATTTTTTCTTGTGGTGTAACCTTGACCATTTTTCCAAGCACCTCTATAGTTAGGTAAGTCAAAAATTGCAAACTTTCCACCTTGAAAAACAAACTCTTTCCCATCTTTATCCTCAAATGATACATTTGGTATTTTTACCTCCCCACCTTTAGCATAATCATTAGGGTTGTATGCTATCCAAGTATCTACATAGTTTTTAGCATCTGACAAAGATTTAAAATCGCCATAAAATTCTTCTTCTCGATAAACACCCCAATAACCTCTCCTTTCAAAGTTATCTCCCCAACCTCTTTTATAGAATCTACCACTTCTGTAAATCTTCCAATTACCATTTTCTGAAATATACCCACCCTTATTTTCATAAGCATTTTGTGATTCCATAGTTGAACTCCAACCTTCATCTCCTATATTTTTTTTCCACACTATACCACCTTTAGCGTACCTTGAGTTTAGTTCTTTTAGTTTAGCCTTTAGAGTTTTGTCAGATACAGTTTTCCAATTGTAGTTGAATCCTAATTCTCTCAGCTTTTGGTATCTCGTGAATTTGTTTTCTCTATTATTAATTTTATCAGATGAAACATTACCACCTTTAGCATACACATCTCCTAACCCATAAGTAGATTGTAAATCAGCCATTGCTTCATTTGGGTCTGTTACTATTGCAGTTGTAACTCCACCCATTGCGTAATCCAAATCATCGTAATCTATTTCATAATAAAATTCTGTATCATAGAGAGATTTTAATTCTTTGCTATTTAAACTTGACAAATATTTACGTTCATAACCCCTTTCATCCCAAAGTTTTTCTGATAAACTTTCACGATGGGCTTTTGTAATTTCTCCACCCATTGCGTAAGCCAAATCTTTACCACACATAGTTTTACCGCCATACTCATACTCGGCATTGCAATCAAACTGTAAATCATTTGGAACTTGACCACCATCTGCAAATGAAACTCCACCTCCACTTTCATTTATTGCTGAAAGAATTTGTCGGTTAGTCATCATTTTTCCGTTGAAACTTCGCTTCTTGTTATCTGAAACTGCATCTCTTGTTATAACAACTTCGCCACCTTCCATTTCAAGTGGCTGACCCGTAGACTGATTTAAGGCTTTAATACCACCTTCGCTATGTCTTTTGCCTACTAACATACCACCCGCATCTCCCGAAGCGTGAACAATCTTATCTTTTATTTTACCATCGGGGTTGAAATCTGTTTCCCCACCTTTTTGGAAAAATTCATTTTTAGAACCAACTTTTTCTAACCCATTACCTTTGTGTATAAGAGTTATGTTTTTTGGGTCTATTGATTCATAAGTGAAAATAAGCGTATCAGAATTAAAGTTGGGGTCTTTGTGAAATCTATTTTTCAGACTTGATGTGTCTATTTTATATATATCATCGTTATATAAACTATCAAACCATTCATCTTTATTTTCAGAATTTGAAAAAAATATAGCGGGTTTTTCTAATTCAGTTGTAGTCAGCCATTGTTCCCCTTTTTGTGGCTTTAGTCCTTCTTTTTTTATTATATCTCTAAAAATTATTGGCGAGGTGTGGTAAATAAATCTGTTTGGTTTCAACCTTGTCTCTCCACCTTTTTTAAAAAAACCACCCGATAGTGCTTCCGTTTCTTCGTGAATATCTACTGCTCCGTTTTTATTCATATTTATTTGTATTTGACCACCATTTTGTTTTACATCAAAATTTGATGGGCTTAATCGTTCATAATATCCCCTATAGAAATTTGCCAAACCACCGCCATTTTCCATCGTAATATTTGGAT
>Ga0209634_1002831_pt1 | contig 11995 bp, 14 predicted proteins | sample LinPmetageLP40_FD_184043 | JGI IMG/M metagenome (GOLD analysis project Ga0209634, IMG submission 184043) | Marine viral communities from the Pacific Ocean - LP-40 (SPAdes) (version 2) | ecosystem: Environmental > Aquatic > Marine > Oceanic | place: Pacific Ocean | collected 2010-08-26 | reverse complement strand
TGATCTTCGTAAGCACGGAGCAGATGCCTTCCCTTGGGAAGGAGCTTCTGATTTAGAAAGCCATGTTATTGATGAGAGAGTAACTCGCTTAGTTTCGCTGTTCATGTCAGCCCTAAACAGGGCTAATATACAGGCGTTCCCTGTAGAAGCTACAGACATCCCTAGAGCTAAGGTAGTTTCGAACTTCCTGAAGTGGATGACAACCTCTGGGTACATCCCTAGGTTCAAGCAAGAAATGGAACTAGCTGCGAACTACATGCTTGAGCGTGGCATGATGGTTACGTACTGCGGTTGGATAATGGAAGATCGCACGTTCAAGCAGAAGATAGACCTCAGAAGGATTGCTGCTGCTAGTCCTGAGCTAGCTGAAATGATAGCTAGTGGCCAGAACGACGAAATGGTAATCCAGCAGATGCAGTCCGCTGTTCAGGTATCTGAGCCTAACGCAAGGAAAGCATTAGATGAGCTGCGTGAGACAGGTGTAGCAGAAGTGCCTACTGTTCGCAGGCAGGTGAATGCTCCAGAGGTAAAGACCGTAGCCCCTGATGGGGATTTTATTTTTCCCGCTTATGTAACAGACCCACAACGAGCGCCGTACTGTTTTTGGCGCACGTACTACACTGCACAAGAGTTGCAGAATAAGGTAAGTACAGATGGTTGGGATGAAAATTTCGTGGAGCACGTGATCGAAAACTTCTCTGGTGTAAACATAAATTCCTTGGAGAGGGAGCAGGAGGGAAGGCGGAGCATCTCATCAACTGATGATGCTTATGAGGCTGAGGAACTGATTGAGATCATACATGGTTACCAGAGGTTGATAGACGAGGACGATAAGTCCGAGGGTATCTACGAGACCGTGTTTCACGAATCTTTTTCGGGAGACGCTGGCGTAGGCATACAAGCTTACGCTAAGTTCGATCTCTTAAACGGGTACGAGGACTACCCTGTAGTAGTTACTAGGTTCAGTGAGGACACAAAGCGTCTATATGATGCAATGACGGTTCCATCGCTTCTGAGAGGCATCCAGAACCAAGTTAAAGTAGAGCGTGACTCTCGGATAGACAGCAATTCGCTATCTACCCTGCCAGCCGTAACTCATCCAAAGGGAAGAAAGCCAGAAGAGATTGGTCCTGGTCGATTTATCCCAGAGGTTCGTCCTGGAGAAATTAGTTTCATGCGGGGGCCAGGATTTAATCCTGGATCCATAGAGATGGAGAACAACCTTCAGGCTCAAGCTGACAGAATAGTTGGCCTAGATGAAGAATCTCCGCTTAGTGGAGTACGAAGGCAGTTCTTGGTTGATAAGTACCTTCAGCACATCGCTAAAGTAGTTACTACTTGTTACAAAAATTTTCAAAGGTTCGGGCCTAACGAAATATTTTTTAACGTAACGGGAGTTCCCGATCCCCAGATGTTTGATAAGGGTGATCCTAATGAGAATTACGACGTTACTATCAGTTTTGATGTCCTGAACGCTAGTTCAGAAAAACAAGAAGCTAAACTAAATCAGTTGGTTTCATTGGTCCAGATGGACCGAAACGGACTAATTGACGTAGATAAACTACTGACGGCAATAGCTGGAAGTATTGATCCAGTTCTGGCTAGCGGAATTCTACGTCCTGCTCAAGAAGCTCAGGACCAAATGTTGAAAGATATTACAGATGACTTATCTAAAATTTACGCGGGGATTGAAGTTCCAGCGCGTCCTAACGGTGCTCAAGCTGCTTTGCAAATTATTCAAAGCTATGTGCAACAGCCAGATGTTGGGAAACGCCTTCAAGAAGATGAAGCGTTTGCCCAGCGTTTGCAAAAGTACAATGCACAGTATCAGTTCGTTATACAGCAAGCTCAGAACGCGCAAATAGGCCGAGTAGGTACTGCACCAGCTCAAATGGGCGAGGTACAGACTCAAGGTATGCAGCAGTAATGCCTGACAATCAAAGTACATCGGAGTTCGCTGACGAACGAGCCTTAAATGCCCGATTAGATTCTATCTTGAAATCTATGGATGGGAAACAAGTTTTTCCGACAAAGCATCCTATGGTTGGAGAATCAAAGGCTGGAGAATCAAACGTAGTTACAACTACTGTTTCTTTTGATGGAAAACATTTTATTCTTCCATCTATGGTTGGGGGCAAAAACTTAATGGAAGGCAACGAATTTATTAACGTAGCCAGAAAAAAGGGTTTAAAGAATTATCCTGCATTTGATGATCCTAAAATTGCTAGTGCTGTTAGTAAGCTTATGCACGGAGGTGTTCTTGAGGATGGAACATTCTCCTACGAACTTGCAAAACAAAATTTTTAATATGGCAGACAATAAAAGCACAACAGACTACGGTCGATTTCTTGCGGAAGAAAGACTAGTTAAATTGTTCAAAAACACTTTAAGAATAGCAGAAAGTTTTGAACCTGAGCCCTATAAGCCTAATCCTAAAGAAGAATATTTTACGATAGGGTACGGTCATTATGGCCCTGATGTAAAGCTAGGTATGTCCATTGATAAAGATGCTGCTGAACGTCTTTTGGACACAGATGTAAGAACCAGGATAGGAACTATAAGAAAAGCTCTTCCTAGTTTTTCAAGTTTTCCAGAGTCTTTGCAAGATGCTATTTTTAGTGAGCATTACAGGGGGTCTATTATGCAAAGCCCCAATACAAGACGATTGATAAACGAAGGAAAATACAGAGAAGCTGCTGATGAGTTCTTGGACAACGATCAGTACAGAACTGCTGAAGCTGACGGAATACCTGGTATTCGTCCTAGAATGGAAAGAGTTTCTAGGGAACTAATTAAATTTTCAAATGCCCAACGATAACGATGTTGTTTTTTTGTCGAAGTACGAGCACTTTGCTCGTTTTATAAAAGATATAAAGGATCGAAGAGAGTCTAGTATATCTAGACTAAGATCCGCTTCACAAGAAGAAGTAATGCAGATCTCTGGAGAGATTTGTGCGTACGATGATGTACTTCAGGACTCAGATTCAGATAATTTATTAAAAAAATGGTCTGAGCATGTCTAACATGTAAGTTTCCGTGCTATAATCACGCCCTCGCCATCGCTAGGCGTAATAGCGGAAACAGCATATACACATGAGTGAAGTTATCGAGGCGGTCGCTGATGCCTCTCAAGATACAGCGGAAAATACTAATATATCCGCGTCTGAGTTCGAGCTTAGACGTGCCAGACAGATGGAGGATTTAGTTCCTTCGGAGTCTGAACCAGAGGCCGAAGATGCGTCTATTTCAGAAGATATTGAGATTGAGTCTCAGTCTAATGAAGAAGAGGTTTCCGAGGGTAATGAAGATGTTCTTTCAAATATCGACTTAGAAAATCTTTCTGAGGAGCAGATTAAACACCTTTCTAAGGCTCTTTCTAGCCGAGCTGTTGACCGTTTTGGTAAACTAACAGCTAGAGCTAAAGCTGCCGAGGACAAGGCTCAAACACTTGAGGAAAGTTTAAAGGCTCAACAGGACGAAATTCTATCTTCTAAATCTGATATTGTTGATAACCCGTACTCTGACCTGAATACCATGAAGGATATTCAGAGCAAGGCGAAGGAAATCAATGATGTTATTGATTGGGCAGAAGAAGTGTTGTTCGACTCTGATGACTATAGTGCACATGACATGGTTACAGAGGCTGATGGAAAATCCATGACTAAAGCTGAGGTGCGTGAAGCCCTTAAGCAAGCAAGGAAATCCAGAGACAAGTTTCTACCTGACCAATTTCAGAAGGTGAAGAAAACGGAAAACGCTGTAGCGTTACGCCAAGAGTACGGTCAAAAAGCTTTAAAGGAATTTAAGTGGTTAGGCGACAAAGATAGTGAACAGACTAAACAGTTTGTGCAACTAGCTAGTCAGCCTGCTCTACAAAAAGCCTACGAACAAAGCCCTGATCTTAGTTGGCAACTCCCGTATCTATTAGCTCATTCAGTTGATAATATGTTCGGGGGAGACGCTAAAAAATCACCTAAAGGTGCTGGCCAAGCGTTTAAGCCGTCTCCACCTAAAAGCCCTTCGTTGGGCGGTGCTAAGTCCGATAAATCTGAAAGCAATTCTTCAAAAGCCCTAAAGGATCTTTCGTCTAGGTTCAGAGAGTCTGGAAACAAAGATGACTTCCAGAAACTGAGAGAAGCGCGATGGTCGCGTAATCTCAACTAACCTGAATACATAAAATGTCACTATCAAATACATACGACACAACTAGTCCAGGTTCGGCTGCTTCCAATAGAGAAGATCTTAGCGATGTGCTAACTATCTTGGCTCCTGAAGAAACGCCCGTCCTGTCCTCGTTATCAAAAACTCGTGCATCTGGCACGATCCACGAATGGACTGTAGACTCTCTCGCTTCTCCCAGAACTACTGGGATTGCTGAAGGAGCTGACGTAACCACTTTCACTGACCAGTTCAGTGGCCGCGCACGTCTTGCAAATAACACCCAAAAGTTCCGTCGGGACTACATGGTTAGCGACCTCCAAGAGGCTGTTGATTCTGTTGGCCCTGCTAAAGTTGCTCAAGCTGAAGCTAAGGCAGTTCGCGAACTAAAGCGTGATATTGAAGCTACCTTGCTTTCGAACAACGATCTAGACACTGAAGACGGAGCTGGTTCTGTTTACAAGCTACGTGGCCTCGGCGACTGGATTGATTCCGCTGGACCTGCTGCGGTTCCCGCAGATTACCGTACTCCTGCTGGTAGCATTCATGCTACTGGTGCGTTCACGGAAACTGCGATGAACAACATCATCACTTCTATCTATCGCGTTAGTGGGAACACGAACTCGTTGACGTTGATTGCAGATACTGCTCTTCGTCGGATCATCAGCGACTTTGCTCGCACTGGTGTAGATGGAAACGCCGCTAACGAAGGTGTTCGTAGCGTTAACTACAACGGCGAATCCGCTAAGATTAAGTTGAGCGTTGAGCTTTACCAGTCCGATCACGGTATCGTTTCTGTTGTGAACATGAACCCTGATTGCGCTCCTGATACTGCTGCGCAGGATACTGGCTATTTTGTCAATCCTGAGTACGCTGGTATTGCAGAGCTAATCCCAATGGGCAGTTCTCGTCTACCTAATCAAGGTGGCGGCGAACGTGGATACGTTGATTGTGCGCTTACGCTCGCAGTTTACCATCCTGGTGCTCATGGTAAAATCACCGCAATCGCATAAGGAGGTACGTTATAATGGCTATCGAATTAAAAAAAGTACAGAACATTGAGACCCTAGCATTGGGATTCAATTATGAAGCCTCTATCGACTTGTCTACGCTTGGCACGACCGCTGGTTCAGCGACTGCTGTAGATATTCAAGTTGGTGAAGCTGCTATGGCTGGCGGTATCTTCGGAGCTGCAATCATTGTTGACGAGCTTGTCGTTGGAACCAGCATCACGGATGCCACTATTGCTATCGGCGATGATGGTGACGCTGATGGTTTCGTTGACGAAGTTGACGTTTTCAGTGACAGCGGAAACTTGGGCAAAATGTTCGCCAATACTGGCGCACTTGCTGTTGCAGGTTTTCACCTCGCTAGTGCTGTTGACCTCACCTACAATTTCACGGGTGAAGGACCAGACGTAGCTACTGAAGGGAAGATTCGTCTTCTCATGAAGTACTACCCTACTGCAGGACAACTATTCGCATCATAATTAATTAATTAATTATTTATTAAGGGAGGTTGGGCCAATCCTGGCCTCCCTTTTTTTTATTCATGGAAATCATTACATCTCTTCCAAGGTACAGCGACGGAGAAATAAATCGAGCGTTCATGCGTGAGATTAGGACTGGACTGAAGTTCGAAAAAGAAACCGAAAAAGCTCGAACAGACATCGCCAGAAAAGAGTCCGCAGAACTTAAAGGCAAGGAACATCCTGTTCTGGGAAAGCCAGTGGCAGTAATGCCACCAAGAGAGTTCTTCAGGCTAACAAAGAAGTACGGGAACGACACCGTGCATTCTAAAGAATTTATACAAGATTATAACAAGAGGTTCAAGGATCTCTCACCCAACAACGCGTAATGCAGGATAAAGCTAATAAAGACTTGTATGATCTAATATCCGCTCTGTCGGGTACATCAGATTTTACCACTGCTGAAAATGCTCATCTATTAGCTTTAGCAAACAGGCGGATGTACGAAGCGTACAACCGCACTCCGTACTGGGCCAGGTATTTAATATCTGCTGAACCACGTACCATCGAGAACCAAATATGTCCATTTACCCAAGACGGGTATTACGTGTTTGGTGCAGGAACTGATGGCGTTAATGGACTGTACAAGCTCAACGGAACAGAGAACGGTCAATCGGCGTACACGCACTACGACACTACTGACATATCCGCTACAGCTATAGAGAACGGGACCGTGTACCAAATAGAGTACGCTGGGTCTTCGGACTTCACTTCAATTGGTGCAGGAAACAATAACGCTGGAACTATTTTTACGGCATCAGCATCCACTACAGGAACAGGTAAGGTCAAAACTGCCGCATTTAGCCTAATTAGGAATAGCGGAAATAGTGCTTGGATAATTATAGAAGGTTTTCCGAATGCTACCGAAACTGCGTACTACTCACTAAGCTCAACGAGCATAACGGAAACAGGCTGGAGCATTGGAACCTCTGCGTCAGCTAAGGCAAATACCCCACGAGTTAGAGATCTAAGCGAAATTGGGGAGTTCGTTCGTATTCATCGAAACCAGGCGTTTCTCAATATGTCTTCTGTAGAGTACGAGTTCGGAGTACAGTCCGATGGTGCTCATATTTTGAACGTAGTAAACTCAGAAGAAAGCCAAGTTTGGGTAACGTACAAGAAGCCAGTTACCTTGCTAACGAGCTTAGATATTGATGGATCTGCATCTTTAACGCAAGTACCACAAGAATTTTTTTACTACATGGCACACGCTACGTACGCTGATTTTCTACGAATGGATGGACAACACAATAAAGCTTCCTTCGAGGAACAGATTGCGGAAAACTATCTAGGAGAAGAAATGGACAACCCACAGCAAGTAGCAAACAACAATACTATAGGCAAGCGTTTTAGAACGCACGTCTCCCAACAATCACGATAAATGAATAGTTTAGTAACCAATCTATATCCTCGTCCGAATTCAACGGTTGCTGGAGAAAACCTGTCCTGTGCAACATCAGGATCTGGAGTTTCTTTTGCAGCTTTTAACAAGGACACCAAATATTGCATTATTGATGTACAAGACAATAATGTCATTGTTACATTTGATGGTAGCACTCCTACCGCATCTAATGGCCATCTTCTTATAAAGGAGAAGGGTCTCATTACCCTTAGCTTTCAAGCTGCTAAGGCTGCTAAATTTTTAGGTGTATCGGGTGCTTCAATAGTTCACGTTTCTCAGTTTGTGTAATGCACCCCGAAATAAACAAACTTGGACTAGGAACAGCAGGGTCAATACTTGCTGTATCTTTTCAAGGTGTTAGCGAGGTAATGTCTATTGTCGCTTCGGTGTGTACTATTGCGTACATGGGTCTTTGGGTATATAAAACAGTAATAGAATTAAGAAAACGATGAGTGGTGAATTGGTGGCAATGCTTGGAGGTGGAGTCACGGGATTTGTAATGAAACTAATCTCGGCTCAAATGAACATCCAAGCGAATGCCATCAAGTCCATGATTCAAAAGCAAGATGCTTCAGATGCTTCAGCAGACAGAGCAGCACAAAGATCCGACGAAGGGGGAGCGTGGGTCAGAAAACTCATCGCTATGTGCATCTTGTTTTCAGTGGTATTTGCTCCCTTCATCATGGCGTTCTTCGACATACCAGTAACGGTAGAGGCAAATAAACTGGGTATATTTAAATTTTTAGGAATAGGAGCAGACAAATGGAAACACCTAGAGGGCTTTGTGTTATTGCCTGAAGTTCGGCAGGGAATGCTGGCTTTACTAGGTTTTTACTTCGGAAGCTCACAAGTTAAATAATAGATAAAAATATGAACTACGGAAAACGCAAACCATGTCCAATGGGCAAGAGCAAGGGTAAAGGCAAAGGAAAGAAATACTAGTTATGGCGATGTCAGTAAAACACTATCTTAAAAGTGGCAAAGAGCATAAGGGAGGTCTTCACAAGATGACTAACGGCAAACTGCATTCTGGCAAAACCCATACTTCTTCCTCTAAGCCATTGTTTCATTACGGAGAACTTTCTAAAACATCTCAGAACAAAGCCAGAAAATCCTGGAACGTATAATGCCTTTTAGTAAATATAGTCCAGCCCAACGGAGGCTTGCCTCTGTTGCTCCACCTCGAAAAAAGATTACAGGTGCTGATTTCAAAGCACTTAAGCGGTCTAAGAAACGTAAATAACATGCCTAAAGACGCTTGCTACAAAAAGGTAAAAGCCAGGTACAGGGTATTTCCGTCCGCGTACGCAAGTGGAGCTATAGCCAAATGCCGCAAGGTAGGTGCTGCCAATTGGGGTAAGCGTAAAAAGACAAAGTAATGGCTGTACGGAAGACAAAGGAAGGTGCTAATCTTAAGAGGTGGTTTAGAGAAAAGTGGGTAGATGTACGCACTAATAAACCTTGTGGCCGTCGTGCAGGAGAAAAAAGAGGAACACCATACTGTAGACCTTCTAATCGCGTTAGTAGCAAGACTCCTGTAACTAAAGGGGAAATGACAACATCTCAAAAACGATCAAGGATAGCCCAGAAGAAAAGACTAGGACAACCAGCAGGTAAACCTCAAAGAGTAAAGGCAGTACGACGTGGCAATAAATAAGAAAAACATGAAGTGTAACGTACCTCGGAGAGAAATCTCTGGGGGAAAGAAGTCTGTTGTGAAAGCCTGTCAGGGCGGAGAAGAAAAGATAGTACGCTTCGGGGATTCTAAAATGAGCATCAAAAAAAACAATCCAGCACGAAGGAAGAGCTATTGTGCTAGGTCAGGTGGGATCAAAGGTACTAAAAACAAGCTATCCGCAAACTACTGGAGTAGGAGAGCTTGGAATTGCTAAATGGCTAGATACGACAGATACGGTAAACAAGATGACCGAATAGCTGAAGAACTCGATACTGGATTTACGGGGTTCAATAATCGCTTGCGTCCAGACCAGTTGCCTACAGGCGTATTGACAGAATCAAACAACGGTAGACTAGGACTCAACGGAGAGTGGCAAACGCGAAAGCCCGTTAAGTTCTTAGCAGCTCCATTCCAGCCAGCTCCACTCAAAGCGGGTTCTGTTAGGTTACACAACAATGCTTGGCCTTCTATTACAGGAACTCCCTCTATTAGCAGCAGTACAGTAACAATATCTTTTGCTTCAGATGCATTTCCTTACGAAGGTCAAGCGGCTGCAAATTGGGTTGGCCAAGTAGTGAACCTTACTGGATTTGCGGGAACCAATGCAGCAGGTGCTGTCATCCCAATAGACGGGAACTACGCTATAGCGTCTGCTCCAACCAATGACAGAATCACAGTGGTCATAACTGGACTTGCGAATATATCTACAGTGGGTACAGCGAGGGGTCCACACTTGGACGACACCGCTATCAATGAAATTGAAGATGCGATAGAATACAGCGATCCAAATAACAATTCGGAAAGTTATGTACTGTGCGTAGGAACCAATAAGGCATCTATAGTAAAAACATCAGATAGTTCCACCTTAGATATAGACTACCCCATTGGTATAAATGCAGTGGGAGGACAGGCGCTACAAGCATTCAATAAGGTATTTATCTTCAGAGACGGTAAAGTGGCTTTAGAATGGGATGGTGACATATCTGGAGATCCTGATTTCACTAGAGTGGCAAACGGATCTTTCACAGAACCTGCTGACATCATAGTACCTGCTGGCAGTTTTCAGATAGTGAACCAGCTAGCAACGGTAGTATCTGAAACTGGATCACTCAGCCAAGGTACGTCTATATTTATAAAAAACGGGGTAAATGCAAGCATTGTAGACCCTGATGAAACTGGGTACGACATCAGTGGGTCTGGACTAAGACAGGCTGTTCCAAGAGATGAGCCTCCTGGAAGCTTTGATTTTGAGTTATTCGTAAAAGAAGTTTTTGTTACAGATACTAGTCCTTTAAGCATAAGCACAACTAGCCTTAGTACAACATCTGGAACAGGGTCTTTTACTGGGTACAACAAAGCCACGTTCACTACGTCATCAGGACACGAGCTAAAGGTTGGAGACCCTATCAGTATAGCGAACTACCATCCATCTGTTGATGGGAACAGGATCGTAGCTGAGATAGGTAGCACCACAACATTCTCAATTTATATATCTGGAACATTAAGCAGCCAAGCTGCTAGCGGATCTCCCACTGTAGGACTTAAAAAAGGTTTTACGTTCTCAGTACCTGCTGAATGTACAGATGGAAGCAAGACGTCAAAAGATACACTATTAGCTACTCCAACTTTCTTAGAAAAAGCATCAGAAGGTTCTGGATTTATTCATATGCCAGCTCCTCCATTTGGAGCATACCATCAAAGAAGAATAGTAGTTCCGTTCAGGTACTCTATGGATGAGGGTACTAGCGGTACAACAATTACTGATAGAAATATACATGATGAGCTTTTATTCTCTCAGTTCTTAGATAGCGATACTTATGATTTTATGTTTGGTCAATTTAGGCTGAACGCAGGAACTTCTGATTTTATCGTAGGTCTGCACTCGTTTTCTGAAGATAAGCTGGTTGTTTTTAACCGAAGTAGTATACATTTAATTAGCAATAGCCTAGTGTTGAAGCATTCTAGAAGTACTCTAATAACAGATGAAGTGGGATGCCTGGCTAAAAAAAGTATAATTCAAGTAGCTAACAATCTTATATTCTTGTCCGACAATGGTATTTATGGTGTAGACTTCCAAGATCTGTACAACCTTCGTGGCAGAGATTTACCTCTTTCAGCAACTATTGAAGCAACTATTGAAGACATAAACAAAGATTATGCAGAGAATGCTGTAGCTGTATATTTCGATAACAGATATTTTATAGCTGTACCAACTGGAAGTTCAACAACGAACAACAAGCTTCTAATTTACAATTTTATAAACAAAAGTTGGGAGTCCGTAGATTCCGTAAACGATACTGCCTGGGACTTTACTCACCTAACCGTGGCTGGGAAAGGCCAAAATCGAGGAGTGTACGCAACTAATAGAACAGGAGGTGTACATAAGATCGAGGGAGGATCTGGAGGAAATGACACATACACCGTACAGGTGGGATCTGCTTCTAAATCAGAAAGAGTTGTTTCCTCGGCCACCACGAGAATGTACACACTTCAATCTATAGATAGAAAAAAGTGGAACAATTTTGAGTTGCACATTGAGTCTGAGGCATCACTTCCCAGCAATGCAAACATGTCTGCGGAAACAGAAAACGTAGACAGTAATATAGACCTTGGTACACTGGCAAGTTTTAACAACGGAAGCCAATTAGCGGCAGGAGAAGACTATTCAATTAGAGGAAGAATTGGAAATAAAAGAGCGTACGGATTACAATTTACATTAGATACCACTTTAGGAAGACCAAAGTTTAGATCTTTGAAGGTGGCAGGAGCTACAACATTTAGAAACTCAGGAACAGCAGAATAATGGCTATATTAAGCAAAGGAACAACTTACGCCGATGGCGGTCAAATAACATCAACGAACCTAAATGCACTTGTTGATAGTGCTACGTTCGCGACTGGAGCAGTAGCGGGTAACGGGGTAGAGCTTAACGGAAGTGGCCAGCTAGAAGTCCGTGGTAACATAGACATCGGAACATCTAATCTGACAGCTACAGGTACTATTAGCCTGGGTGCTACATCTGCAACAACCCTTAATACGAATGGGGTTGTTAATTTAAATCTTACTACTGATTCAACCAGCTCAACTTCAGGTGCTTTGATCATTGACGGTGGGGTTGGTGTAGCTAAAAAGTTGTTTGTAGGTACAGACTTAGACGTTGATGGAACCACAAACCTTGATGCTGTTGATATTGATGGTGCTGTAGACATGGCAACGACACTAGCAGTTG
>Ga0209634_1002827_pt1 | contig 12000 bp, 8 predicted proteins | sample LinPmetageLP40_FD_184043 | JGI IMG/M metagenome (GOLD analysis project Ga0209634, IMG submission 184043) | Marine viral communities from the Pacific Ocean - LP-40 (SPAdes) (version 2) | ecosystem: Environmental > Aquatic > Marine > Oceanic | place: Pacific Ocean | collected 2010-08-26 | reverse complement strand
AAAATAATTAAAGTAGTTCCCGCAGCTGGTGCTGTAACCATTGTAATTGTTCCGCCAGCAGCTCCATTATCAACTATACCATAATTGGTAGATCCAGTACCTTCAGCTTTAACAGTTTCTGCACCAAGAGCAGATCTTTCAATTACTGTAATTTCAGATGTTGTATTGATAGGATATGTATATGCAAACGCAGTTGTGCTGCCATTTCCACTATATGAATTTCTTAATGTCGTTGAGCTTATCGTCATAATTTTTACTTTGGGTTGTGAGAAAGTGATTTTGTAGGCATGAAATTCCTACACTATGTTTCTCTTTATTTAAAAAAGACTTTATTGTCTATGCTTAATTTGGTTTTATTTCGCCTGGAGACCACCAATAGTCTTGTCCAGAACGATTTTTTAAGTTTCTTTCTTTACGTCTATTATCTGCTGCAAAATCTGGGTTTATTAGTCTTTCCATTGTATCCATAATAATTCTTTCAAATGCTAATCTTGTGTACCAGAGTGTAGATCCAGGAGTGTATCTTTGAACAAAATCTGCAAACTCTTTACCAGCATTAGTTTTTTCTCCAGTTGCAAGCTGCATAACATTACCAACAGTTAATTGTATTGCATCATCTATAAAACCTACTACTGGCCCAGCGGCAGTTTTAGCCATAGATCCACCATATCTGTTTTGATCTGCAAATAAAAAATCTCCAAAAATTCCTAATCCACCACCCATAATTAAAGCATTGGCCCAGTACCTTCCCCCCATATCTTCTGGTTTCGTTGGTGTTTTACCAGCTGCTATTTGTTTTAATTCGTAAGCTAAAGAACCCATAAGACCACCCGTTAAAAGCATAGGTGCTAAATATTTAAACTTACCTTTAAAACCAACTTGCTGAAAGCCTCTTGCTAAATGAGTATAACCTAAAGTAATTGCAAAATTTTTATACATCAAAGCTGATTTCATAAACTCTCCAGGTATAGTTCCCGCTTTTGTGCTACCCGTTAAAACTGTTCTACCTTTTTGCGATGCTGTAGGTACAGCAAAGTTAGTTTCAGAAATAACAAAATTCATTAATCTTGTTACTAAATCTTCCCTTACATCTGAAGGAAGATCTGCTCTTGCGTGAATATCATCGGGTCGTAAAAAAGTCATACCTTTACCAACATAAGAAGGCTCATCAATTCCAGCATCATATAATTTTGTAGATCTTATTATTTCCCAAGCCTCATCATCTATGCCATATTTATTTAATGCTTTTTGTAAATCTGGATTTAATTTATTAAAAACTTTTCCGCTTTCATCTGCAAGCGTTCCTAATACAGACATTCCAAAACCCCATTTACCAGATTGAGTTAAATGTGATAATCCAGAACCTCTTAAAATTACATCTGAAATTCTTTTAGCCAACATTGGTGTATCAATATCATCTAAATATCTTGCTTGTACTCCAGCTATAGTAGATTGCATTTCAGCAATTAAACCTAATCTCATAGCTACTCTGCTTAATGAACTATCCTTTTTAATACCATCTGCTAATAATTGAAGTGTATATTTATTTGCTTTAAAAGATGGTAAACCATTATATTTAGATGCAATTCTTGACCAATTAAAATCTGAAAGAGCCATAATACTAGCTCCTCCTAATTGTGCAGAAGTTAATGTTTGTCTTAAACCAGCCATAGTATTTCCAAATTGAGCTGAAACTGGTTGATTTAAAGTTCCTTTATTTAAAGCATATAAATTATTTATACTTTCAATAATTACATTTGCTCTATCTTCTTCTGTTTCTTTTTTAAAAAATTTTTTTCTTTTAAATTTACCTTGTGCTTCTGCAACCGCATCTAAAGTTGATTGTTTTCTAATAGTTTCAATTAAAAATGAATAAGTAGCATCTGGATTTGGCCCCAATGCTTTCATTAAAGATATATCTCTAGCCATGCCGTTTATATGTTCCATCATAGTTACAAAAGGATCTGGATTACCAAATCTAGTTTGATATTCCATCCAAGCATCCGCATTTTTAAAAGCTAAAAATCTATGATCGGTTCTTCTATTAGCAAAAGTTTTACCATAAGAGTTAGTTCCAGGTTTAAAAGTTGCCATACCTTCCGTTGAAATATTATCGTAAACTTCATTTAATGCTTCACGAATAGTTTTATCTGTAAATGGTAAACCAGTTCTTTCATTAACCATTTTATCAATGTCTAATTTTGGCAAAACATAATCAATCCAATCTGATTTAGCTACAGATCTAACTAATAAAGTGTCATGTATTTGTGGTAATCCCCAATCTTTTCTTGATAAAATTTTACCCCCAAAAGAATTATATCTTTTTCTTAAATGTTCTGCTGTTTGCTTCCAGGCTTCAGCTAATTGTTTAGCATTTTGATTGCTAGTATTTTCTCCCATCAATTCTCTAATCATTAATTTTAAATTAGTTTTTTGAAGTTTAGTTTGTCTACCACCCATTTTATAAGCAAGCTGATCTAAAACTCCATTCATTAAATCGTGAGCTTTACTTCTTTCCATATCAACTAATCTTTCAAGACTAAATTCAGATGAGTAATTATCGTGTGCAAAAATAGATCTAGTAGCCTCTGGTATATCTACTTCTCCATTACTATTTTTATAATTTAATAATCTGTCTTGGATTTGATCCATTACTTTTCTTTGTAATAATGTAGATCTTAATTTTTCAGCACTATCTATTTTTAATTGATCGTAAGTTTTTTTGGCAGCAGCTCTTTGAGCTTCAGATCTATCTAAACCTTTTTTAAATTGAAAATAATCCTCTAACTCATTTAACATATCTTGTAATTTTTGAGCTTGTGTTGAACTAATCAAACCTTCTTTAGCACCATTAATAATACATTTTCTAAACTGGCTCATACGCAATCCTTTAATCTATTTAACATTGTTTCATTTTTAGCAAATTCTTCATACGCTTCTCTCATAGATGTATTTAATGGTACTTTTTCTCCAGTAGTATCATCTATTCTTAAACTATAAGGTATTGGCCGATCTAATGGATCTCCACTTTTTAATCTTGCAAATTCTTTATCTTTTATTTCAAAATATTTTTTTGATAATTTTTTGTTAATTGATTTTTGATCGTTTAATAAATCAGTTAATTCTTTGGCAGATATTTGATCTTTTTGATATTTTATCTTTTTATAAATAGCGTGTGATTTTTCAGTTAATGGATCTAACTCTCTTAATCTTATTTGTAATTCAAAAGAATAACCATCTTTAGTTAATATTTGTGCATGAATAGCTCTATAATCTGTGTTGTGTGATATAGTTCTTCCAACATCATCTAAAAAATCATCATCAAGTATTAATTTAAATTTTTGACTTAATTCCGACATAAGTAATTTTGCTTCAAAAATTGTTCTAACTGAAATTCTAGTACCTAAAACATCCGACATATTTTGTGGTGTAAATGTAGGATCACTAGCTAATTTTTCTTCTAAACTACCCTTATCTTTAATTCTTGCCTTTAAGTCGCCATCATATTTTGTTGCTATAGGTTGTAATTCTTTCTTAACATCGTTAATTTTACCAGATAATGTTTTGTAAATTTCGTTGAAATTATCAGATTTATGATATAATTGCTTACCTATGGAATTAAAGTCGCCAACAGAATTAGTAATAGAACCTAGAACTAGCGGAGGTTTACTTTGTGCAGTTGCAAAAACTGTAGATGAAGGAGCCGCTTCTGTTCGTTGGGATTTTGAAACTAAATCTTGGGTTTTTGCTAAAGGATTATCAGTAGGTACTGTCTTTGCAGCTGATCCAGCACCAGCAACTTCTTTAATGGCTGCTGAAGTTCCCTCATCAAACATATCTCCTTCTAGTACAGACGCTTGATTTCTATAAGCTGCTTCATTAGGTACATCAAAATCTTTAACATTACTTTGATCGTCTGCTAATTTACTTGGGTTCTGATTAAACTTCTTTGTTACAGTTTCAACTTGAGTAATTTTTTCTGGTATAATATTTAATTTATCTTTTTCAGCTAATAACTCTCTATATCTTCTTGTTGCTTGACCAAGTAAAGCAGTACCTTCATCGTTTTGACCCTTATTATCTAAAGCCTTTTTTATTTTAGCAATATTTTCTCTTGCTTCTATTATTTTATTATCAAGTGTTGTATCTAATTTTTTTGGTTCAGTATTTATTTTATTTTTAATATTTTTAACTTCATCATAAGTATTTTTAAGAACTGGGTTACTTGAAGCCATATCATCAAATATAAATTTTAATGGTGCTGGTGTTTCAAGTGTAGATCTTAATGGTGGTAGATCTACGGGTTCTCCATTTTCAATAGCTCTTGCAGTAGCATCTAGTCTTTCGTTATGCTCAACTCTTGCACTTGCTGTATCTTCAAACGGACTATCTTTTTTAGGTAATTCAAATTCTGTTAAATCTTTATCTTTTATTTTGGGATTTATTTCTCCCATTTCTTTATAAATAATTTGTAGTTCTTCTGGTGTTTTTTTAGTTAAAAATTTTTTACCAACATCTACACCTTTACCAAATGCCTTAAATGCACCTAATAATAATGGAGATAATACAGCAGATGCAGCACCCACCATTAAAACATTTTTTGCACCAGTAGCTAAACCAGCATCTTCAAAACCAAGTTCTGCTCTGTATGGTTGTGCTTTTAATTGTATTATTGTTTCAGCAACACCACCAATAATACCTTCCATTAATCCTACTTTTAAAGCTGCTGCACTAAAACCAGCGGGAACAGAATAACCAAAAGATATTGGTATAGTCATAAGCATAATCGGATCTGTAAATGCAGCTCCAGCCATACCACCCATACCACCCCACCATCCAGCAGTAGTAGCTCTTTCGTTTATTTCTGTATAATCTTTCCAGGCGTTTTGAGTTTTTGATGCAATAGTTTTTTGCATATTCTCAAAGTTATCTAAACCCGCTTCAGTTAATTTTGTTCTTAAATTTTCATCTGTACTTTGTAATACTGAAATTTGTTGCCAAAATTCTTTTTGCAATTCGTCTCTGCTTTTAAATACTCCACTCATATCGCCATCTTCACTTAATGGATCTGTAGTAACTTCTAGTGGAGATATGTAATCTGCATGACCCGATGTATTTAATATATCAATTATATTAATATATTCTTCTTCCTGGTTATTACCTTCAGAAGTAAATATTTCTGATCTACGAAATGCTTTAAATGCTGCACCAGCATTTTCTCCAAAATCAGTTCTTTCGCCAGTAGAATAACTTTCATCAGCTCTTACTTGTAAAGAGGTATCAGCATCATAAAAAATACTCACGAAACATTATCCTCTATAGTTGTGTTAGGTAAAGGTTCCATTCCATTAAGTATTTCTGATTTAATTAAATTAAGATTAATAGTAAAAAATCCACCATCACTATTAAGTACATATCCTGGATCGTTCTCTGTATTAGGATCTCCTTGATTAGCAATTTTATATACGCCATTATCTACAGATATAAAATAAGGATCTTCGCCACTAAATATACTTTCAAATAACTCGCCAGTTATTGATGCTGCTTGTTTACCATTTGCTGCTTGTAAAACCAAATCTGGATTTGCACTTAACATTTCAATAACATCTGTAAATTTTCCTCTTTCAAACCAAGGTGGAATATGAATAGGATTTCCATGAGTATCTTTATCAAAACCTCCCATATCTTTATTAAAAGCAAACCCTTCTATTGTTGTGCCACCAGCTGCCATAATGAATGCTTTGTCATAAGCACCATTTGTAAATGCGTTTACAGTTTGGCCTTTATTTTTTAATTGTGCAGCATAAATTAAATTAGCAGTTTCAATAGTTGCATCTAAAGTTCCGCCATCCATTTCGCTTGTACCAAAAACAGTTAATGCACTATATTTTTTAATTATATTTGAGCCTTTTGTATCTGTTGGAGATATTTTATATAATTTTGATAAATTTTCATTTTTCGAAATTACAAAACCTTGTGCTGCTAATTTAACATTTTCTCCAATTACGGGTTTTTGATTTTCTGCTAAATCTGGATTATTCATCAAAACTAAACCACCAAGATGAGCAAACAAATTATCATCTTTAGAAATTTGTTTAAATACTTTATCTGATTTAACACCAAATGCTCTCGTTATATTTGTTGCTAAATCAATTAGTTGTGGAGCTGTATCAATATTATCTAAAACAGATTTAATAGTTTTTGCTTCTGTATCTGTTAAATATTTAACTTCCCTTTTATAATAACCAGATGCGGTTTCAGCTACGGGTATTCTATTTTTAGCAGCTTCTTCAAATACAGAAAATTCTGCACCATTTAAAATATCTTCAAAATTGATTTCAGATATTGTAATGACACCAGTTTTAGCAGCAGTTGTAAGTACATCTTTGTCTAAATTACTTATAAGTTTTTCTTTAAAACCTTCTGTTAATTTTAATTCATTAGCTTCAGCAATAGTTAAACTACCTTTTTTGTTTTTAAATGTAGTGAAGGTGTTTATTTTTTCATCTAATTCTGCTGTAGTTTTAAAATTTAAGCCTTGAAGTATTGGAGTATCAATAGCCATTTGTTTTAATTTAATTAAACTTTTTTCATCGCCATTTTGTATTGCTATTTCAACAGCTGAATTATATTCATTTTCATCTGGATAAATAAATTCATTATATAAGTTAGATGATAATTTAGAAATATTACCTTTATTAACATTGTTATCTGTAGTTTTAGCTGCATCAAAATGTTTTTCTAATTTTACCAAATCTTGTGCAGTAATTCTTTTATCTTTTTGTGCTGCGGCTAACACTTCATCTTTTTGTGTAAATGGCATTCTTTTATAACCAGTAAATGCTATTTCGTTATTAGTTTGTTTAATAACAGTTTGTAATTTTTCTCCAAAAATTTCTGCGTATTTTTGTGATCCTAATTTATCTGATAAATCTTTTGCTGCTATTTCACTTTCTAATTTAGTTCCAAATATTACAGATTTTTTAAGTGTTTCTATATGATCTAATGTATTTACTCTTTGAGCATTAATCATATTAATAGTTGAAGAATTTTTAATAGCATTAACATCTTTAATATTTTGTTGTGTCATCCAGTTTTTAAATTTTCTTTGAGCTTGTTTGCCTGATAAAGAGCCATTGACGTTATCAAATATAGATTGCCAATTATCATTATATAATTTTCCAGCTGCATCTGGATCACTCATATTAGACGCATTTAATTTTGTAGTAGACAATCCTTCAAACTTATCTGAACCATTCATAACTTCTTTAGTTTTTTCTAAAACTTCGTTATCAGTTTTTATATCTAAATGTTTTGCGTAAAGTTTTTCGCCAGATTGAACCATGCCTTTCCAGGCGTTACCAATAGATCCAGCTTCTGCCATACTTACAAATGCTTTGTTTTCTACATTTGAAGATTTAGCTGTTGGTTCTAATTGTGATTTATATAATTTTATTGCCATAGTTTATCCCGTGTAAAACATTGATCCCGTATTTAATAGACTTTGACCCGCTGCAAAATAACTAGCTTTTTTAGCAACCTTACCTCTGTATCTTTGTAGATCTGCTTCAGCTTGCATCATAATTGCTTCATTCTCTGCTGTGTCTCTAGCGTTCTCTGCATTGAAAGTCATAATATCTCTGTCTGTTTGTAATTCTAATTCTTGTGCGTAAAGAGCTTCAACAACTGTACCCGATAACTCAACACCACTTGTTGCATAACTTGTAGTTGTTGCACCTTGTATTTCTTCAACTGTTTTATCAAATTTTGGAAGATTAAATTCATTATGAACAGACATGATCTGTTTAGCTTCATCAAGTTTAATCTTTTTATTGTTTTCAATTATTTTTGCATTTTGTTCTGCTGCTTTTTGTTGCGCTTTTCCCGCATATAAATCTCCAAAAAAACTCATTTTATAATCCTCGCAAATCTATAAAAGTCTGATCCATCTGGCCCGTAGTTCTTCATCAATCCTTCTTCCTTTAAACCTAAAAATTTTGCAAATCGAATGGCTACATCGCAATCTGCTTTGACACTTGTTTGTAATCTTTTAAAATTATAATTTTTTAACATCATATCAGTTCTTAATTTAATAACTTTTGAAAATGTTATTGGATAGTTATTTATTTCTTTTGTAGCCAAGACCCACCCTTCGGCTACTCCTTCCCAGAGTTCAAACACTCCTCCAGCCGCAATGGGTTTGTTATCCAACATTCCAGTAAACGACATCCCAACTTCTTTTAAATAATAAGCATATTTTCTATGCTCTGGTCTCAACTCTAATAATTTTGAGTTTAAACCTTGATCTAAAATATATTGTGCGTGTTCGTTTTCGAATGGTACAAAATCAATATTAGACACTTTCTGTCTCCAATCTTGGATAAATACCTAGTATTGTCATGGGTAATGCTTGAGGTTGTTGAACATAAACTAATCCTTCTGTGCCGTAGCCAGTATCAAATTCAATAGTTTTATCTCCAGTAAATAATGGAATAGGTAAGTTCATTGCAGATCCACTAGCTCTAAAATCTATTGCTGTTAAGTTAGCAGCGTTTGGCCCCACGCTAGCTCCTACAGTTTCTTGAAATCTAATAGATAAATCATAAATTCTTTTAGTTTTTGTTTGAGTAGTTTCTGTATAACCTTCATCTAATCTCATTGTTTGTAAATCAGAAGAATAAAGTAAACCAACTTTAGCTTGTTCTGTTCCAACATCTAATGTGATACCACCACTTGATACAGTTTTGGAAGTTTGTGTTGATCCTTCGCTAATAATGTTTACTACTTCACCTTCTAAATGATTTAAGCCACTTAATGTAGATGTTTCATCGCCAACATAACTTAATCCACTATCCAGGTAATGAAACGCAGTTACATCTTTTGAAAAATCAAATGGAGTAAAATATTCAACGTAACGTCTAACAGCTCCATTTACCCATCTTTGAACTATAACCCAAACTTGATCTTCATCGGTATCGCCATCAATTACAGCAACACTTTCTACTTTAGCATGAGTTAAAATATTATCTGTTTGCTCACTTGTGTGAGCTGAAGTTAAACTTACAACAGTTGTTAAAGTTTTATTAGAATAAAGTTTAAATTGGTTATTGTCTATTTTTTCAACATAGTATTTAGTATTTTCAGCTAAACCACCAATAGCAGTTCCCGTATTATCATAATAAAAAATATCTCCAGTATTAAAACCATGAGCTACTGAATAAATAAAATTAGAAGATATATTAATACCTTGATAAATATGTTGAGTAGTGTCTGAACTTGGAGCTGTAGTAAATGAGATAGCGGTTCCCGCAGTAGCGTTAGCAGCAGTTGTGGCTAATTTAATTGTGTTCGCATCCGTTCTAATTGTGTAATACAAACTTGAAATATTTAAACCACCAATAACATTAGATGCAGCGTTATAATAAACGGGATCTCCAGTTGATAAACCATGAGAAGATAAAGTTATGGTGTTGTTAGCTACGCTAACTATTGTTGCATTAGAAGTAAAAGAAATTTTTTGTTGAATAATATTTTTAGTTGTATCAGTTTTTCCAGCTATAATGTGACGATGCCAGGCGACAACATTTTCTAATCTGTTATAAGTTAAACCAGATAGTACGCCATCTGTTCTTGCAGCCCATACAACAGAATATGGTTCTTGTTGGTAATCCATTTGAACTACTCCACTTTCTGTTATGTGATCTGATAAAATTGTTAAGTCTGGCGCAACATAACCATCGGTGTCAAAATTATAAGCAAGCTCTCTAATTTTTCTTTTAGCACGCTGTAAAAAAATAGTAGCATTTCCAATTGATAAAGCATCAACACCAGCTGAGCCATAGTTAGATTGTTTAACAATAGAAATATTTGTAGGTGTAATTGCAGAGCTGTTTCCAGCAGATACAGAATATTCGCCACCCGTTGTCATACAAATTAAAGTTCTTGTGGCTTTTAAAGATTTAATGGCATTAACTTGATTTGATGCAATTGTATAAACCATAGCATCATCATCATCGGTTCCCGATCCCATATTTTCATAATCTCCAGACTTTGAGAAAAAAATTGTTTGAGGTTGATCTGATGTTGCAGCAAATACTAATCGTTGTTCAAAAAATGAAACTGTAGATGGATGACCCGTGGTATCTGAAAATGCACCAAGTTGAAAAGCAACTGTAGCATCGGTATTTGTAAATGCAGTTAAGATTGTAGCAACGGCTACTGTTGCACTTGTTCGAGCTGTAATTATTGCAGTACCACCATTAAAGTTAACAATTCTACCAACGTCTGTTGCAAGCCAGCCTACGCCATTATTTACACCCGTTACAGCAGATAGAGTTAAAGTTTTACCAGTAGCAGCTGCGGTTTGTTGAGGTGTAATAGTTGTTGTTGAAATATTGGTATCTAAATATGGCCCCGTATCAGTAAAATCAACTTCATCTAAACTCCAAGATGTGTGGCCCGTTCTTGATAGTTTTGATACTTCGTGTGCTGGGTGGCAGATATACATAGTGTCTGCGGATTGCGCAAATTTTAAATCAAAAAGTTGTGCAGTTGTATATTCAGTTGTAATTTGATAAATTCTGTTTGCATCGCCACCAGATCCATAAGTTGTAAAATTAGTTGTATTAACATTGTTTCCATCAACGTCTGTTAATTGAAAAGTATTGGTTGCTTTGTTAGCTACTTTAAAAGTTTTATTATTAACTTCTGTCATTCCAGCAACAGAAGATATGTTTACAAAATCTCCGTTAACAAAACCATGACCATTTGCAGTAACAACACCTGGATTAGCTTTTGTAATTCCAGATATAGTTACATCGCTTTCAATTATTTGTCCGCTATCTTTAAAAAATCTAATATAATTATTACCAAATTCTAAAATGTAAGTTTGTGTAGTTGAAAATGTAAAGGGAATTAATCTAGTTTTTGCAGCTGAATTTTTTATTTCAGATACAAAGTAAGTGCCTGGTCGTCTTGTGATTGGCCCGTGAGGCAATACAACAAAATTTTCGATATTAGTTGCGCCATTAAAATACTTGGCAAAATCTGTTCTACCCTCCATAGAGGATGAAAGCTCCCCAGCCGTAAAGCTAGGTATGCTTAAAAGTTGTTTAGGCATAATTAGTATCTACTGTTTAAGAAATCTTCGGTTATTACTTGATCTGTGTTACCTAATGTCGGATCTGTGTTGTACCCTTCACTAGCGTCTGTATGTCTTGCTTCTGATAATTTTAAACCATACTTTTCTGTCATAAGTTTTGTAACTTGAAGATTAGCAGTAATAGCATAAGAAATATCTGAAGCTAAACCCGCAGAAATTGTTTCTCTTAACAAAACATCTAATTCATTAACATCAGTAATTTGTGCAGAATAAATTAAATAAACTTCACTTTCGTTTATTAATAATTTTCTACCTTCAATTTTATAATCTAAATTATAATCTTTAATTTGTAATACTCTCAAACAATCTGAAGGTAATGTATATTGGTAAGTAAAACCCCAAGCTGGAGTATCTGTGTCTTGAGCTAATTGAACTCTTTTAACTAAACAATTCCAAGGATGAGATCTAAATACTGCATCCCTTATTGTTGCGTATCTTTCATTACACAATCTAGCATTTTTAGAATTTTCTGTAAGAGCTGTAATTGAACTAGCTCCTAATTGATTTAATGCAGAGTTACAAATTTGTATTACTGATGCCATTTATTATGCCTTTGCTGTTTTAGCAGAACGTCTAAAGTTTTCTGCTGTTGGTGAGCCTTTAGATCCTACTTTTCTCATTGTTTCTTTACTACCCGCAGCGATACGCTTACGCTTTGCGTGAATGTTGGCATATAAGCCTTTTGCTTTAGCCATATTATTTATTTTTAGGTTTTGGTTTAGTTTTAGGTTTTTTTGGTGGTCTACCTTTTTTTGATCCGTATGTTCCTTTTCCTTGTGGCATGGTATCTCCTATTTTTTGATTATATATTTTCTTCTTAACTTTCTTGGAGTAACTAA
>Ga0209634_1002826_pt1 | contig 12000 bp, 13 predicted proteins | sample LinPmetageLP40_FD_184043 | JGI IMG/M metagenome (GOLD analysis project Ga0209634, IMG submission 184043) | Marine viral communities from the Pacific Ocean - LP-40 (SPAdes) (version 2) | ecosystem: Environmental > Aquatic > Marine > Oceanic | place: Pacific Ocean | collected 2010-08-26 | reverse complement strand
TAGGTAATTTTACTATTCTAAATAATGTTTTCTACATACAGCTCGATACAAATCTGTTGAACCTACTAATGTTTGGTGAGAATTATTAATAATTCTTTTAGTAAAATTACCTATTGTGCCATTTTTACATATAGAACATAAGGCATTTAATTTAGTCACAGATTCAGCATGTGGAATTAATTTTAAAATATCACCAAAGGGATTCCTTAAGTAATCACCATCAAGACCACATATAACTAAATGTTTATTATGATTATCTGCACAATCCACACAGAAAGAATATAAATCGTCGAAAAATTGAGCTTCCTCTATAAATATTACATTAGTATCTTTAAAATCTTTATGTTCATATAAGTCATTTAATCGTGAAACCGATAAACAGTTAACTTGGTCTAAATTATGTGTACTAATTACAGATTCTCCATAACGATTATCCTTGTCACTATTAACAATTATAGTTTTTTTATTAATAATTTGAGTTCTATTAATTAATCTAATCATTTCTGTACTTTTCCCAGAAAACATACATCCTATAATTATATCAAGTCTTCCTGTCATTTAATATAAAAAAAAATATAACTTTAAATCAAATTTAAATATCATTTAATTACAGATTTAATTACAGGTTTAGGTGTGTAACTTTTTTTTTAATACCTTTTTAACCTTGGGGGCAGACTCTTCATCTGAATCATCCAGTAAATCTAAATTAGAATTATCTTCACCTTCATTATCAGAATCAGGAATAAAGTCACACATAGTTGAAACATTTGGCACCTTAACCTCGGCTTTAACTAATTGCCACTGACACATATAATTTCCAGATGCTACCCATAATCCAACACATTGGATGATACCTCTAACCTTTGCATTTTTTACCAAAATATCTTCTGTTCTATCAGAAGAGTCAGAATTATTAATATCAAATGTGTGTCCATTATCACCATTAACAAGTACACTAGACCAACTTTCATCTCTATAAGGAACCTTTAGTCTTATTGTAGAAGGCCATTTACCGTCTGGTTCTCCAGTATCTTTGTCTGTAGAAACCTTAACTATTGGATTATATAAAGCCTCAACTGTTTCTCTAGACACATTCTTCTTTTTAAACCAAGATAAAGAATTTTCTACACCTAAATCTACCAACTTTGAATCTAAATCGTTAAGCTTATCTAAAAATTGAGTCAGTTCATCAGAATCCTCCATTCCTCTAAAAGATAACTCCATACTGTATTTAGGATAAGGACCTTCGGTATACACACTCATATTCCATGGCATATCCATCCATGGTGTTTGAACATTAAACCGTCCATTATCGTTATTTACATAAACCAACTTAGAACCATTATCCAATACCTTTGGTGCCGAGACAGCGACCTTAGTAACATCAATATTTTTTCCTTTAACCAGACTTTGCATTATTTATTTATTAAATGTAAAAAAAAATAAATCAATTTTATTTTGAACAAAAAAAAATAAATATAAAATTTAGATTTAATATTTATTTAATTATTTATTTAATTAATTATTTATTTAATTACGAGTAGTCTTCTTTTTAGGAACCTTTAGTTTCTTAGTAGGCTTTTTCACCACCTCTACAACTGGCTCCTCCTCTTCATCCTCCTCCTCTTCTTCTTCCTCCTCCTCGTCTGCTACAGCTTCGCCACCACCAACATTTTCATCTTCTGAGTCATCCAGTAAATCTACATTAGCAACGTCATTAGTTGCTTCACCATCACCTTCATCATCAGAATCGGGAATGAAGTCACAACCACTTGAAGTATTTGGTACTTTAACTTCAGCCTTAACCAACTGCCACTGACACATATAATTACCAGACGCAATCCAAAGCCCAACACACTGTATAATACCCCTGACTTTGGCATTCTTAACCAAAATGTTATCTACAACGTCTCCAGACTCAGAGTTATTAATATCAAACTTATCGCCAGTATCGCCATTTACCAATACACTAGACCAACGATTGTCCCTAAATGGAATCTTCAATCTAATAGTCGACGGCCATTTACCATCTGGCTCACCGGTATCTTTATCCTTAGAAACCTTAACAATTGGATTATAGAGAGCTTCTACAGTTTCTCTCGAAATAGACTTTTTTTTAAACCATGGGAGAGAATTCTTAACACCCAAATCTATAAGTTTTGAATCAACTTCATTCATTTTATCATGAAAATGTGCCATATCTTCTGATTCCTCCATACCTCTAAAAGATAACTCCATACTATGTTTAGGATAAGGACCCTCTGTATATGTACTCTTATTCCATGGCATATCCATCCAAGGTGTTTGAATATTAAAACGTCCACTATTATAATTTACATATACTAATTTAGAACCGTTATCTAAATGCTTTGGTGCAGACACAGTAACATTTTCTGCATCAATATTTTTTCCTTTGACTAGTTGCTCCATTATAATTAATAATTAAAGTGAGATAATTTTAAATCAATTTTTTTTTTAAATAATATTTATTTACTGATAATTAACACTACATCTAAATTAATATTATTTCTAGCAAGTTAATCTTCTATTAAAAAAAATAAAATTGAAGGAATACTTAAAAGTATTAAAGAAAAACTTCTTATTTATTACTATGGATAAACAACCCAAACTAATTACGTACAAAGATTTTATTACATATAGAAAAAAACCATTTTACTATGTCAAAGATATTAAATATACATTATCTAAACATAATATAAATCATAAAGGTTTAAAGAAAGATGCTCTCATTGGACTATTAAATTCATTATATACAAACTTACAAAAACATGAAAAACATCTTGATAGTATTTTGTTGATTCAAAAAAATTTTAGAGAATTTAGGAAAAATAAAATGGAAAAATTTAAAGGACCTGGTAATTTTATTAAAGAACTATGTCATAATCAAGAAGACTTTTATTCTTTTGAATCAGTAGACATAGTGCCTAACGAATACTTCTTTTCATATAAAAATTCTGACAATTTTATATATTGGTTTGACATTAGGTCGCTAACATCTTTAATTAACAATAATGAAAATGGAAAAGAAATACTTAATCCTTATACTCGACAAATTATACCTAAATCTATTATAAAAATTTATAATAAAAGAATAAATTTACTGAAAAAAAATAATATCAATATTTACCATGAACAAGATAAACTTACACCTGAACAAGAATTTAAGGCACGGGTGTTGGGTATTTTTCAAAAAATAGATTTACTTAATGCTATGGCTGGGGGCACTGACCCAAATTGGTTTCATAATTTAAATTTACCTAAATTAAAAGAATATTATAAACAATTAGAAGATGTTTGGAATTACCGTGCACAACTAACTAAAACTAAACAATTGGAAATTGTACCAAATAGACAAATGTTTAAAATACCTATACCAGTTATTCAGAATTATAATATAACAAAAAAAAGAGACTTACAGAATATTATATTAGACGAAATAGACGCTCTAATATCTTCATCTAATATTGAAGAGAATAAAAGTTTGGGGTGTTATTATGTTCTTATTTCTTTTGTAGAAACATCCCATGAATGTGCTATTGCCATGCCTTGGCTATCTCAGGGTATATAAATTATATAATTTATTTAACACCAATTCATTATATACACTAATTATTTTTTATTAACATAATGAATTGTATCGGAAAGGTCCAGCGCTGTAAAATACTCAAAGAATATAAATATACGACGGGTTAAAAAGAAATTATTGTAGGAAAATTCTAGTAGAAGAAAGACTAAAAAATGTAATAAAAATGTCCATCAGTTTGTCGTTCATTAGATAAATGCGTTTATGTTTCTGGTTCCACTTGAATTAGAAAAACTTATTGACGAATATAATATTATGCTAGATAAACTGAAAGACGAAGATGATAATAAAATATTGAACGAATCATTTAATTACTCGTTAGATATTTCATGGATATCAAATCATATATAATAGTAATCTATAATATAATCTATAATATAATCTATAATCTATAATCTGAAAATACTATATAATATTTCAAATATCTATATAAATGGGATATTTATTTTTTGCCTTTGTAATTTATTGCAAATATTCCACTTAAGATTAATATAATACCTAAAATTTTTTGTTTATTCAGTTCTTCGTTAAAAATAAAATATCCACACAAAATTGTCAATACAATTACTATTGGCTGTAAATGTGGAATAATATAACTTGCATCATACTCTGATAAAAGTGTAATCATAACTAAAGAACCTATAATCGTTGTTATACCCCCTAAAATCAAATACCCTAAATCTTTTTTATCTAATTTTTGAATACATTTAAAATCAAATTCTTTAGTATATAGTAAATATACCAAGTAAGAAAGCATCATGCTGCTGATAACAAAATGATTAATTAACATAAACTCGCTTGAGTTAAACTTTTTAGATACCAATTTTTTTAGAAATGGATTAGCTGTCCAAGCTATCACAATAAATAATAATAATATATATTTACTAGGCATATATAATATAATTATATAATATTTACTAATTAAATTTAAATATATTTATATAATATATGAAAAAATCTAATAAAATAAAATGTACTAAAGATGATTTATTAGGTAAAGGTTCCTATGGTCATGTTTATGGGTGTCAATATTTAGATTATCCTAATATTAAAGATATTTGTTATAATGATATACCTAAAGGACATCCATGTAACATTAATAAAAAATCCAAAAATATGGCAATAAAATTATTCCATAAATCAACTCATAGAAAAACTAAAAGAGATTATTGGAATGAAGAAATAAATAGTATTAAACCTTTAATATGTTTACGAAATATAAATAAAAAATATTTTTCACTACCTATAGGTTCGTGTACTAAAGATAAAAATTTTTATATTCAATCTAATAATGATGGCAATGATATATATGATTACATTTCTAATAAGAGTTCTATACCAAACACTCATAAAAAATATTTTTTTAATAATATATTAAAACATATAACCCAGATTTATAAAGGTTTAATGTCATTACATATACATAATTTGGTTCATTTAGATATTAAACCAGAAAACATTTTATTTTCATATGAAAACAAAATGTCAAAAATTGCAGATTTTGGATTTTTAACTAAATTAAACTCAAATACAAAATATTCAATTAAAGGATCTCCGTTATTCCAATTACCAGAAGATATTTTAATAAAAAATAAAAAATACTTTTTAAGAACTTCTATGTACCGATATGATAAGAAAAACTATAAATTATATAACTGGTGTAAATCAGATATTTATGCAATGTCAATAGTAATTAAGGAGATATTAGAATCAAAAAATAAAAGATATATTTCAGCTTCAGATAGTGAAATTTTGCAATTAATACTTTTAAAAAGTAATACTGAAATTCTTGAAAATATACATAATAGTATCCAAATATTATTATTAATTAGTAGATACACTAATGATAAAGAATTAGATAATTGGATATCTAATACGTTTAAAAGCAAATTTAATAAAAAAAGTCAACATACTAAATATACTAAACGAACAAGAAGAATAAAAAGAAGAAGATAAGTTAACATAAATATTTAATCATTTTTTTTAAGATACTTAAAACTTATTACATCTAACCATTAAATGAGTAATAAATCCGAAGCTATTATATTTTCAGGAACATCAAATCCATCATTTTCAAATAATGTAGCTAAACATTTAAATACAACTATTGCTAATGCCAATATCAATAAATTTGCTAATGGTGAAATAAATATTATTATTAATCAAAGTGTTCGTAATAAACATTGTTTCATTATCCAAACTACTTCAAGCTCTAAAAATAACTCACCAAACGATAATATTATGGAACTTTTTGTAATGTTAGACGCACTTAAACGGGGTAGCGCTAAATCTGTAACTATAGTTATGCCCTATTATGCTTATGAGAGACAAGATAGAAAAGATTATAGTAGGGCACCAATTTCAGCCGCGGTTATTTCAAAATGTTTGGAATCATTAAATGCAGATAGAATTATAGTTTATGATTTACATGCTGGTCAAATTCAAGGATTTTTTCCAAATAATATACCTCTAGACAATTTATATGTAGAACCTTACTTTATCAAATATATTAATAATTATATTCTAAATATACATAGTAATAAAGATTTAGTAATTGTATCGCCTGATGAGGGAGCTGTCAAAAATGCTGTTAGAATATCTTCTAAACTAGGATGTAGTTGTGCGACTATTTATAAAGAAAGAAAAATAGCAAATAAAGTATCAAAAATGACTTTAATGGGTAATGTACAAGATAAAATAGCAATTATTATAGATGATATAATAGATACTGGTGGGACAGCGATTAAAGCAGCCGAAACTTTACATAATTGTGGTTCCAAAAAAATTTTTTTAATGGCTACACATGGATTACTATCTAATAATGCAGCTGAAAGATTAAATAATAGTTTATTCGACAAAGTTATTATTACTAATACGACCCCATTTAATTATGATAATAAATTTGAAAAGGTTGAAATCTTGGATGTATCATGGTTATGTGCTGAAGCCATTAAACGTCAGCAAACTGGCGAGTCCTTAACTGAATTATATGACCAAAATAATACATATAACTTAGAATTTGAATAAAATTGATAATCATTTTTTTTATTTTTTTTTTAAATGTTAACAAAATTACCCAAAAATCTATTACCTAAATTTCATCAACATTCAAAAATATCCAAAGAGATAAATGAAATTATTTATAATATTTTAGATAATCCAATAGATATAGTAAATACCTTTAATAAAAATTCAAAAAATAATTTAAAACAAATTTCATCATTCCAAAATAAAAAACATATAGCAAAATATAATTATGTAAATACTAATACTTTAGATAATTATGTTAAAAAATATAAAGACAATAAAATTAGTTGGGCGGCTACACCATTTACCCAAAAAAAGGATGTATTTTTAAAGGCTGCAGATTTAATAGAAAATAAATATTATAATCAGATGATAGCTTACACTATTTTAGGTCAAAACAAAAATGTATACGAAGCTGAATTAGATTCTATTTGTGAACTTGTTGATTTTCTTAGATTTAATACATACTACGCTGAAAAAATGTTAACAAAACAACCAATACAAACTACAAATATCGAAAATATTTCTGAATATAATGATTTAGAAGGCTTTGTCGCAGCTATTACCCCATTTAATTTTACTGCTATCGGTGGCAATTTAGCAACTGTACCATTATATTTTGGCAATAGCGTTTTATGGAAACCATCAGATAGTGCTATTTTATCTAATTATTTATTTCATGAAATTATGTTAGAAGCCGGATTACCCCCAGGTATTTTAAATTTCTGTCCTATGGATGGTGAAAAATTTCTAAATTATATAACTAAATCTGAAGATTTATCCGCAATTCTTTTTACAGGTAGTTCGCATGTATTGGAAACTATCTATACAAAAGTTGGTGAAAATATTCGAAATTATAATAGTTTTCCAAAAATAATAGGTGAATCTGGTGGTAAAAACTTCCATTTTATACACAACTCTTTTACTAACATAGATTATATTGTAGAAAAAACATTAGAAAGTAGTTTCAATTATTCTGGACAAAAATGTAGTGCATCTTCTATTCTATATTTACCAGAAAGTATGTTATATGAAACCATAAATAAACTAAAAATTAGATTAATAGAGTATAATAAAACAAAACATAATTATGGTTTAATAAATGAATCTTCGTATGATAACACTATAAAAAATCTATGTGAAATCAAAAATGATGACGAAGTTGATTTTATAGTGGAAGGATATTGTTCTAAAGAAAATAATTATTTGATTGAACCCAATATTATCATATCAAAGAATCATTCTAATAAAGTCTTCAATCAAGAATTCTTTGCTCCAATTTTAACAATTTACCCATATAATGATCGTGATGTCAATGAAACAATCAAACTATGTAATGATTCTAATAATTATGCTTTAACTGGGTCAATCTTTAGTCTAGATGAAATTTTTACAGATTATGCAACTAATCAATTAAGACATAAAACCGGTAACTTTTATATTAATGATAAAAGTACAGGTTCAGTAGTAGGTCAACAACCTTTTGGTGGTGGTGGTAAATCGGGAACAAATGACAAAGCTGGTGATATTAATATGCTATTTAGAATGATAAATCAACGTAATATTAAAATTAATAAAGACTTATAAAAATATTTATTATACAATCAAAATTTATTTATAAAGTATTTTTATTTTTTTATCGTGAGAATAATTATAACATAACATAATAATATTAATTATAAATAACAATTATTTTCTAAATAGATTAAATTAGATATTTAGAAATTAATTATAAAATTGAAATTAAATTAATTTGTATAATTAAACAAATATGAGTAACGATAGTCAGAACATACTTTATTCGCCAAACCTTTCAGGAATAGCTAAATATATATCCGATAGTGCTAAAAATATTATTGTTATGGTAGGTGCTGGAATAAGCGTATCAGCAGGAATTCCAGATTTTAGGACACCAGGTACTGGATTATATTCTAAATTAGAATCCTATAATTTACCATACCCAGAAGCTATATTTAGTTTAGATTTTTTTAGAAATAATCCAGAGCCATTCTACACACTAGCTAAAGAAATATATCCAGGATTACATTGTCCTACACCAACACATTACTTTCTTAAACTTTTACAAGATAAAAATAAATTACTAAGAGTTTATACCCAAAATATTGATAGTTTAGAAAGTATTGCTGGATTGGATAAATCGAAAATTATAGCCGCTCATGGTAATTTCGATACGGCTTCATGTATTGACACAGGTGAAATAGTTAATCCCGAAGAAGTGAGAAAAAATATTCTTTTAGGTAAAGAAGGTTGGTCTAAGATGAACGCAAAATATGGTGGTTTAGTTAAACCTGATATTGTATTTTTTGGTGAAAATCTACCTAAAAAATTCTTTGACAATATTAATGATGATTTCTCCAAATGTGACTTACTTATTGTAATGGGAACTTCTTTAAAAGTCAATCCATTTGCGTCTCTTATCGATAATGTATCTGATACAACACCCAGACTGCTTATTAATAGAGAAAAAGTAGGTCAATATTCGGATGATATTTTAAGTAATATTGTTGGTTTACGAGGATTTGATTTTGATAACCCAAATACTCTAGATATAGCACTATTAAAAGATTGCGATGATGGTGTTAAACAATTAGCTAATAAATTAGGCTGGTTAAGTCAATTGGAAAAACTAGTTTATAAAGGTAGGGTAACATTTAACATTAATAATTCTATACCTAAAAAAACCTATTTACAATATATTTTAGACCAACTAAGTGATACACCTATAGATTATATTATATTAATTAATAAAATAAAAGATATTTGGAGTGAAGATAACGAGTTTGATGAGACATATGTTATTAAATCTATTATAAGAGGCATAAAAGAACATAGAATAGAACAAATAATTGTTAAAACAGAAAAAAATAAATACAAAGGACATCAATATAAATTAATTTAGTCATATTTTCTAAGCCATTCATCTACAGATACACCCCACCATAATAATTTTTTTGTTTCAAGTTTATTACATACACTACATGTAATATTTATTTTATTAGTTTGCATATCATATGGTAATATTTTTACATCATGACCACAACTTAATTTAAAAGTACATCCTTGTTTGCATAAATACTTTAAACAACATGACCCCCAATTAGCACATATTCCATCGGCGCAAGCATCTACCCTAGTTAAAGTTTTGGGAAAGCAAACCTTACTACATTCTTCACATCTTACTATTTTACCCAAGATATAATCGCGTATAATTTTACTAGCAATTAATTTTTTATAAATAATCCATATTTCTCTTTTAAATTCAATAGGCAAATTATTACCTACTAATAATTTATATTTATATGAATATTCTAAATATTGTGCTAAAAACATAAATACTCATTAATACTCAACTTATATTATCTCAATTTTATAAAATATATTGTATTATAGTATACAATGAAAAAATTAACTTTTTTAAGAGGCCCGAGACAAGTATCTTTAACAAAAGGAGTTAAAGGTGCTGATATTATTTACAAAAAAACTAAAAGTTTATTTGATGATTTTAAAAAAAAACTTTCACGTGAATTTAAAGATAAACTTTTTAGACATTTTACAGATGCCAAAATAAAGGAATTAATAAAACATTTAGAAAAACATAAAGATACAGATTTACAAAAAGAATTTAATAAGGCTCTTAAGTATCTTAAAACTAATAATTCTAAAGAATTTGAAAGTATAGTACATAAACAATATTTTACTAATAGAAAAAGTATAAAAAATAGTGGACGAATTAGTAGACGACGAAGTAGTAGACGAAGTAGTAGTAGACGAAGTAGTAGAGGGAGACAAGCTAAAATAACTGCTTTAGGAGGTTATAAACAAAACGGGGGTTCCTTATCGGTAATTGCTGTTATATTTATAATTTTGGGTATCTATATGGGGGTGAATTTCGCCATTCGCTTGATTCATGACCTGATTTATGGGATACCGGCGTGCCCGAATTGTGATCGACCAATTGAAGACGGTAGAAGATTCTGCCGTTGTGGGCACTGTCTTCTAAGATGTTACTAATAGCGAAAACTACCAACGAACAGAGGAAAGCGGTTGATAAACTTACGCCCCACATCATTTTAATATTTGCCTCTGTAAATAATATCGTACCAAAGTCTGGTGTACGAGTTTAGTCGGAGATTACTAGTACACCAACATACGAACCTACCGCAAAGACAAAACTTCTGAAATATGAACGAAGGCTGCGAAACCACCAAAGCCTATACGCATCCTATTAACTCTTGTTCATCAACACTATTTCTATATCCTTAGTTATATCATCATCTAAGTTATTATTATCTTTTTCTTTACAAAATTCTTTATATCGTTTATTTTGATTACCATCTAATAGTGTTGTATTCAATTCATAGAAATTATTAAGTCTTAAATAATTTCTATCTATTAACTCTTTTATAGTTGTTTTTTTATCTTTATATATCCATTTATCTTTGGAATATATTTTTACAAACGGTTGTTTTTTATTAGGTAACAAGATATTTTTATTTGCTGGACATTTTTCGCTAAAATGTACTTCTTCTATCATTTTTGGGATCATGCCATATGGTATTTTTAATGATGCTAATTTAAACATATCTGGTATATGAGATAGATCCTCTTTACCGTAACAATTTAACATAATATTTTGAGTTATATTAGTATCCCCTACCTTATCTAATAATTTATCTATTTGTTTATATAAATGATCACGTTCATTTTCATATTGTGATATTTTCTCCTTCTGAATTTCATATAATTTTTTATATTTTGTTTCTTCTATTTTTTTTAATGTTTTACATCTATTTTTCTTTAAATGGGTAGTTAAATTATTTCTTCTAGTAAATGTCTGATAACAATATTCACATTGAATCAAATTCTCATTATTTTGGTTTTCCTCAAAAATATCCAAATTTACATTGTTAAAATTTGAATTTTCATTTTTAGAAATTTTATATACTTTTTTTATACTTTTTTCAGACGTTTCGAAGTCATTTGGTATATTCTCGAAGTCTTTTGAAGTCATTTCGAAGTCTTTTGAAGTCTTTTCGAAGTCTTTTGGTATATTTTCGAAGTCTTTCGAAGTCATTTTGGTATATTTGCTAGATAATCCTTTCAGATTATTTTGGTGTTTTTTGGTATTAAGGTGTCTTTTGTATTGAGTTTTAATTTTAGTATTATAAGAACAAAGTTCACAAGTATACAGTGGCATTTTCTTATTAATTATAATATACTACAATATTTTATTATTAAATTATACTTTTTATATACTTTTTTTATACTTTTTTTATACTTTTTTTATACTTTTTTTTATACTTTTTTTATACCTTTTTTTATCTATTTTTTGTATTAAAAATATGGTA